>ERZ1106931.368-NODE-368-length-31659-cov-6.950228_pt1 | contig 31659 bp, 25 predicted proteins | sample MGYA00403664_ERZ1106931 | MGnify/ENA primary metagenome ERZ1106931 (study PRJEB35170, sample SAMEA104062435) | human gut metagenome | biome: human gut; feature: human-associated habitat; material: faeces | place: Denmark | collected 2012-06-29 ... | reverse complement strand
TGAGCCGAAACCGGGACTCGAACCCGGGACCTATTCATTACGAATGAATTGCTCTACCAACTGAGCCATTTCGGCAACTGTTTTTTCTGCAAGCGCGGGGTGCTTTTCTGAAAAAGCGTTGCAAATATATATCTTTCTTTTGAAACGAAGAAACTAAAAGCGGATAATTTTTCAGTTATCCGCTTTTGTTATGTCAATTGATGTCGGATTTATTGGTAGACTTCTTCATGTATTTAAGAATGTAAGTATTCATATTTATTAATAAAATGAGTAAAATATTTCTTTTCGATTTTTATTCTTGCTTTTTTATTGCTTTCGTCAATTATTTATGGTTTTTTATTGCATTTATGTTAATTGATATTTGTATCTTTGCAGCCGAATCAGAACATATATTTTAGTAGATTATGTGTGGAACAGTAGGCTGCATTGAGAAACGAGATGCTTACTCTGCCTTCATAAAAAGCCCGAAACGGTGGGAACATCGGGGCTATGGCAGTGCAGGCATTGCATTGATTGACATAGGAAGAAGGTTAAGTATTACACAAAACTACGCATTCCGCTCAAAAACACTTCAACAACAGGGATTTATCTTCAGCCGTAGTCCCAATTCCGTCTTTTTGATTCTATTATTTGAATATTTCCGTATTTCCCATTACTTAGACTTATTTTTGTTTTTTATCGTACCCGGACAGCAGAAAACATTCGCTTGTCCGAAACCGTTGATAAAATCAAGATGTACCGGTAAGCGGGAAAAGTGCGGAGGACAATGGTAAACAATGAAGATATCTTTGGAAAAGAGTAACGAGAGTTTTTTTAGTATAAAATAATGAGGTTAAAGGAGAGAGAATGGAACCGTTAAAGCATGAATGTGGCGTGGCAATGATACGATTGCTTAAACCGTTGGAGTATTACCGGGAGAAGTATGGAACTTGGATGTATGGCTTGAACAAGCTATATCTGCTGATGGAGAAGCAGCATAACCGGGGACAGGAAGGTGCGGGACTGGCGTGCGTGAAGTTGGAAGCCAACCCCGGTGAAGAATATATGTTTCGCGAAAGGGCCTTGGGGTCGGGAGCGATAACAGAGATATTTGGCAATGTGCAGGGCAATTTCAAGGATTTGACTCCCGAACAATTGAATGACGCCGAATATGCCAAGAAATACTTGCCTTTTGCGGGGGAAGTGTATATGGGGCATCTGCGTTATTCCACCACCGGGAAGAGTGGTATATCGTATGTGCATCCTTTCCTGCGCCGCAATAACTGGCGTGCCAAGAATCTGGCGTTGTGTGGTAATTTCAATATGACCAATGTGGATGAAATCTTTGCACGCATCACTGCTGACGGGCAGCATCCGCGCAAGTATGCCGACACTTATATCATGCTCGAACAAGTGGGACACCGCCTCGACCGTGAAGTGGAGCGCCTCTATGTGCAGTGCGAGGCCGAAGGATTGAAAGGCGTGGACATTACTCATGCCATTGAGGAGCGTATTGATTTGGCCAATGTGCTTAAGACATCGAGCAAGGAGTGGGACGGAGGTTACGTCATCTGCGGAATAACAGGAAGCGGAGAATCCTTTGCTGTACGCGACCCATGGGGTATTCGTCCTGCATTTTGGTACATGGATGACGAAATCATGGTGTTGGCTTCAGAGCGTCCGGTCATTCAGACAGCACTCAATGTGCCTGTCGAAAGCATCAACGAGTTGCAGCCGGGGCAGGCTATCCTGCTGAATAAAGCCGGAAAGATGCGTCTGGCGCAAATCAACCGGGCAAAGGAAAAGAAGGCATGCTCTTTTGAGCGTATCTATTTCAGCCGGGGCAGTGACATGGATATTTATAAGGAAAGGAAATTGCTGGGTGAGAAGTTGGTGAACCCTATCCTGAAAGCGATAGATTATGAGGTGGAGCACACCGTGTTCTCCTTCATTCCGAACACGGCGGAGGTGGCGTTTTATGGTATGCTCGAAGGATTCGATAATTATCTTAATGAGCTGAAGGTAAGAAAGATAGAGGAATTGGGGCATAATCCCGGTCACGAGGAATTGGAGAAAATCCTTTCTTGGCGCATCCGCAGCGAGAAGGTGGCGATAAAGGATATCAAGTTGCGTACATTCATTGCCGAAGGTAACAGCCGTAATGACTTGGCAGCTCATGTGTACGACATTACATACGGAAGCCTGGTACCTCATGTGGACAATCTGGTGATTATAGACGACAGCATTGTGCGCGGAACAACGCTGAAACAGAGTATCATCAGTATTCTTGATCGTCTGAATCCCAAGAAGATTGTGATTGTATCTTCCTCTCCGCAGGTGCGTTATCCCGATTACTATGGTATCGATATGGCGAGCATGGATCAGTTTATCGCATTCAAGGCTGCCATCGAACTCTTGAAGGAGCGCGATATGAAAGATGTCATCGCGCGTGCTTACCATAAGTCGAAGAATCAGACGGGGTTGCCCAAAGAGCAGATGGTGAATTATGTGAAAGAAATTTACGCACCGTTCACTAATGAGGAGATTGCTGCCAAGATGGTGGAATTGCTCACTCCGAAGGGAACACGGGCAAAGGTGGAGATTGTTTATCAGACCTTGGATGGATTGCACGAAGCCTGTCCGTCGCACACCGGAGACTGGTACTTCAGTGGAGATTATCCCACACCGGGTGGTGTAAAGCTGGTAAATCAGGCATTTATAGACTATATAGAAAAGATATATCAATTCTAAGAGAACAAAATTCAAGATAGATTAAATGAGAAATGTAACATTGATTCTTGACGACGGGAGCCGTTTCTCGGGCAAGTCGTTCGGTTATGAGAAACCGGTAGCGGGTGAAGTGGTGTTTAATACCGCTATGACCGGTTATCCAGAGAGTTTGACAGATCCTTCATACGCGGGACAGTTGATGACCTTGACTTATCCGTTGGTGGGTAATTATGGTGTTCCTCCTTTCACTGTCGGGCCTAACGGACTTGCTGTTTTAATGGAAAGTGAACGCATACATGCCGAAGCCATTATTGTAAGTGACTACAGTGAGGAGTACAGCCATTGGAATGCAAAAGAAAGTCTTGCCGACTGGTTGAAGCGCGAGCAAGTGCCCGGCATTACCGGCATTGATACCCGCGAACTGACAAAGGTGCTTCGCGAACATGGGGTGATGATGGGGAAAATTGTGTTTGATGACGATCCCGATAATCAGCCCGAAGCCCGTTACGAAGGCATTAATTATGTGGATAAGGTTTCGTGCAAAGAAGTGATTCGTTACAATGAGGGAGCGGACAAAAAGAAAGTGGTTTTGGTGGATTGCGGTGTGAAAACCAATATTATCCGATGTCTGCTGAAGCGTGGCGTGGAGGTGATTCGCGTGCCTTGGAATTATGATTTCACAGGAATGGAATACGATGGATTGTTTATTTCGAACGGACCGGGCGATCCGGATACGTGTGATGAGGCTGTACAGAATATTCGTAAGGCGATGGCTCTGAGCGACAAGCCCATCTTCGGTATCTGTATGGGGAATCAGTTGCTTTCCAAAGCGGGAGGTGCCACCATCTATAAACTGAAGTATGGACACCGCAGCCATAACCAACCGGTACGCATGGTAGGAACGGAGCGTTGCTTCATCACCAGTCAGAATCATGGTTATGCAGTCGATAATAATACGTTGGGAAATGACTGGGAACCGCTGTTTATCAATATGAATGATGGTTCGAATGAAGGTATCAGACATAAATTCAAGCCTTGGTTTTCGGCACAGTTCCATCCAGAAGCTGCGTCAGGACCTACAGATACCGAATTTCTGTTTGATGAATTCGTGAAGCTATTATAAAACCGGTTGCCGTCATCGGGCACCCGATAAAAAAGAACATATATGAAAGACGAAATAAAGAAAGTATTATTATTAGGTTCCGGCGCCTTGAAGATTGGTGAAGCCGGAGAATTCGATTATTCAGGTTCGCAGGCTCTGAAAGCGTTGAAGGAGGAAGGTATCGAAACCATTCTGATAAACCCCAATATCGCGACGGTGCAGACCAGCGAGGGGGTGGCCGACCGGATTTATTTCCTTCCTGTCACTCCTTACTTTGTAGAAAAGGTGATTGAAAAGGAACGTCCCGACGGTGTGCTCCTTTCTTTTGGTGGGCAGACCGCCTTGAATTGCGGTGTGGCTCTTTATAAAGCCGGTGTCTTTGAAAAATATAACACGCGCGTGTTGGGTACTCCGGTGCAAGCCATCATGGATACCGAAGACCGCGAACTCTTCGTAAAGAAGTTGGATGAGATAGATGTCAAGACCATCAAAAGTGAGGCAGTGGAAACGATTGAAGATGCCCGCCGTGCCGCCAAGGAACTGGGCTATCCGGTGATTATCCGCGCTGCATATGCCTTGGGAGGCTTGGGCTCAGGTTTCTGCGATAATGAAGAAGAACTGAATGTTCTGGCCGAAAAAGCCTTCTCTTTCTCGCCGCAAGTGCTGGTGGAAAAGAGTCTGAAAGGCTGGAAGGAAGTGGAGTATGAAGTGGTCCGTGACCGTTATGATAACTGCATCACCGTTTGTAATATGGAGAACTTTGACCCGTTGGGCATTCATACCGGAGAGTCCATCGTCATTGCTCCTTCGCAGACTCTTACCAATGCGGAGTATCATAAACTTCGCGAGTTGGCTATCCGCATCATCCGTCACATCGGTATCGTGGGAGAATGCAATGTGCAATATGCGTTCGACCCCGAATCGGAGGACTACCGTGTCATAGAGGTTAATGCCCGTCTTTCGCGCTCGTCTGCATTGGCTTCCAAGGCCACAGGCTATCCGCTTGCTTTTGTTGCCGCCAAACTTGGTTTGGGTTACGGTCTGTTTGATTTGAAGAATTCCGTGACAAAGACCACCAGCGCATTCTTCGAACCGGCTCTGGACTATGTGGTATGTAAAATACCACGCTGGGATTTGGGCAAGTTCCATGGTGTAGACCGTGAATTAGGCTCGTCCATGAAATCGGTGGGAGAAGTAATGGCAATCGGACGTACCTTTGAAGAAGCTATTCAGAAAGGATTGCGCATGATCGGTCAGGGTATGCACGGCTTTGTAGAGAATAAAGAACTGGTAATAGCCGATGTGGACAAGGCTTTGCGCGAGCCGACCGACAAGCGCATCTTCGTCATCAGCAAAGCCATGCGTGCGGGTTATACCGTAGACCAAATCCATGAGCTGACCAAGATAGATAAATGGTTTCTGCAAAAATTGCAGAACATAATGAATACCTCCAAGGAATTGCATGAATGGGGAAACAACCATAAGCAGATGGCCGATATGCCTGTTGATTTGCTTCGTAAAGCAAAGGTGCAGGGCTTCACTGATTTCCAGATTGCTCGTGCCATCGGGTTTGATGGCGACATGGAAGAGGGCAGCCTGTATGTCCGAACTCACCGCAAGCAGGCGGGTATCCTTCCGGTGGTGAAGCAAATTGATACGCTGGCTGCCGAATATCCGGCACAGACCAATTACCTGTATCTTACTTATAGCGGTGTTGCCAATGACGTGAAATATCTGGGCGACCATAAATCAATTGTCGTACTCGGTTCGGGAGCCTATCGCATCGGTTCGTCGGTGGAGTTCGACTGGTGTGGCGTACAGGCATTACAGACTATCCGTAAGGAAGGCTACCGCAGCGTGATGATTAATTACAATCCCGAAACGGTATCTACCGACTATGATATGTGTGACCGCCTCTACTTTGATGAGCTGACTTTCGAGCGTGTGATGGATATTCTCGAACTGGAAAACCCGCATGGAGTCATCGTTTCCACCGGTGGTCAGATACCGAATAATCTTGCTCTCCGCCTGGACGGACAAGGAGTTAACATCCTCGGAACAAGTGCCAAGAGCATTGACAATGCCGAAGACCGTGATAAATTCTCGGCCATGCTTGACCGTATCGGAGTAGACCAGCCCGAATGGAGTGCATTGACTTCCATGGAAGACATTAATGCCTTTATTGACAAAGTGGGCTTCCCGGTATTGGTTCGCCCTTCATATGTGCTGAGTGGAGCCGCCATGAATGTATGTTCTAATCAGGAAGAGTTGGAACGTTTCCTGAAACTGGCTGCCAATGTATCGAAAAAGCATCCGGTAGTGGTGAGCCAGTTTATCGAGCACGCCAAGGAAGTGGAAATGGATGCCGTGGCACAAAATGGCGAAATTGTGGCATACGCTATCAGTGAGCATATTGAATATGCCGGAGTGCACTCGGGCGATGCCACCATTCAGTTCCCTCCGCAGAAACTATATGTGGAGACCGTTCGCCGCATCAAGCGCATCTCCCGTCAGATAGCCAAAGAATTGAATATATCGGGACCATTCAATATTCAATATTTGGCAAAGGATAACGATATCAAGGTAATCGAATGTAATCTCCGCGCTTCGCGAAGCTTCCCCTTTGTGAGCAAAGTGCTGAAGATAAACTTTATCGAGTTGGCAACGAAAGTCATGCTCGGCCTTCCGGTAGAGAAGCCTAACAAAAATCTTTTTGAATTGGATTATGTCGGAATTAAAGCGAGTCAGTTCTCATTCAACCGTTTGCAAAAGGCTGACCCGGTGCTGGGGGTGGATATGGCCTCTACCGGTGAGGTGGGCTGTATCGGTTCTGATACCTCGTGTGCTGTCCTGAAAGCCATGCTTTCCGTTGGATATCGCATTCCCGAAAAGGGCGTGTTACTGTCCACCGGTAATGCCAAGCAGAAAGCCGATACCTTGAATGCTGCCCGTATGTTGCAGAAGAAAGGGTATAAACTTTATGCCACCGGTGGCTCTTCCAAGTTCCTGACCGAGAACGGTGTGGAGAATACCCGCGTGTACTGGCCCAGCGAAGAAGGACAGCCTCAAGCACTGGATATGCTTCATAAGAAGGAGATAGATATGGTGGTCAACATTCCCAAGAACCTGACTGCCGGCGAACTGGACAACGGCTATAAAATCCGTCGTGCTGCCATCGACTTGAATATTCCCTTGATAACCAATGCTCGTTTGGCAAGTGCGTTTATCAATGCATTCTGCACCATGACCATAGACGACATTGCCATCAAGAGTTGGGAAGAATACAAGTAATCAGTTTTTCGTCCATTATTTATCCATCGTAGCGTTAGGTAATTATACCTACCGCTGCGGTGGATATTTAGTAAGATTGAATTTAACGGTAAATATTCCGATGATTCTTTCTTTTGTTCATGGAAAGTGTTTATATTTGACCCATAAGTAATTATAAACTTATTTGGTATGTTGGGGCAAGAGAAAACAAGGGAATTATTGGAGCAGGAGCTTGAGAGGTTACGAAACGAAAATCATCGGCTCAAAGAGGAACTGACCTCTTTGAAAGAAAAAGAAACGAATCAGAGTTTTAAGGAGAAGTATGCAGTGAGGATTCTGGAGTCTTTGCCGGATATGCTCACAGTGTTTAATCATGAAGGGACAGGTATAGGGGTGGTGTCCAGTGAAGAAACCAATCATGTGGGAGTTCCCAATAGTGCTTTTGCCGGTATGCATATGCGCGACATGATACCCGAGGAGGCATATCACAATGTTTATAATAATCTTCAGAAAGTGATTGCGACGGGCAAAGGTTCTACAGCCCATCACGAACTGGATGTTAATGGTGCACATCATTATTACGAAAACCGTATCTTTCCTTTGGATGAAGAGTATGTGTTAATCATGTGTCGTGACATCAGCGAGCGGGTGGTTACACAAAAGAATCTGGAAGTGTTTAAGCGCGTGCTTGATAAGGTGAGTGACAGCATTCTGGCTGCTTCTACCGATGGTACTTTGGTGTATGCCAATAAGCAATTCATTGAAGAATATGGTGTGAAAGGCGAACTGGGTGTACAGAAAGTCTATGATTTGCCGGTTTCTCTTCATACAAAAGAGATATTTGAAAAACGAGTGCAGGAAATACGTGATAACGGGGGCAGCATGGGATATCATGCCCGGTATACCCGGGTGGGGGAAGTAAAAGAACGTGTGCATCAGGTGTCCACTTTCATAATGGAAGATGGGCAGGAAGAGATTGTATGGTTCTTCACTCAGGACATTACGGATGTAATTAAGAATAGGGATGAATTGCGCGAACTGAATTATCTGCTGGATGCCATCTTGAATAATATTCCGGTATATATGTTTGTAAAAGACCCGGAAGATGATTTCAGATATTTGTATTGGAACAAGGCACTCGCCAATCATTCCAAAATTCCGGCATCGCGTGCATTGGGACGTACCGATTTCGAGATATTTCCGGAAAGGTCGGATGCGGAGAAATTTCATCAGGATGACTTGGAACTGATGCGTACCGGGGAGCGGCTGGAGATGCAGGAAACCTATGTGACCGCTGCCGGTGAGACGCGCATTGTTCAGACTCTGAAGACGCATATTCCGCTTGTAGGGCGTGTGCCTCTTATTATAGGCATTTCGTGGGATATTACTAATGTGCAGAATATAGAACAGGAGTTGATTCAGGCACGTATCAAGGCAGAGCAGTCCGACCGTCTGAAGAGTGCTTTTCTGGCTAATATGAGTCATGAAATACGCACTCCCCTGAATGCCATTGTAGGTTTCTCAAGATTGATGACTACTACCGACAATCGGGAGGACGAGAAGCTTTATTCCGAAATCATCAATCAGAATTCAGACGTATTGTTGCAGCTGATTAATGACATTCTTGATTTGTCTAAAATAGAGGCAGGGACATTTGAATACATCAAGCAGCCTATGGATTTAGGTGAGATGTGCCGTAATGTTTATGAAATCCATAAAGGTCGTGTGCAGGAAGGGGTGACACTGACTTTGGATAATGAGAATGACAGCTTGATGATTAACGAGGATAAGAATCGCATATTGCAACTCATTACCAATTTGATAACCAATGCGATTAAGTTTACTTATGAAGGTGAGATTCATTTTGGTTTCAAGTTGAAGAAGGATTATATAGATTTCTATGTGAAGGATACCGGCATAGGTATCTCTGAAGAAAAATTATCTCATATCTTCGGTCGTTTCGTCAAGTTGAATTCTTTTGTTCAAGGAACCGGACTGGGACTTGCTATTTGTCAGATGATTGTAGAAAAGATGGGGGGCGCTATCACGGTGGAATCTGAACTTCATGAAGGTTCTACGTTCCGCTTTACTATTCCGTATGATATGTATAACAAGCAGGAGAAGTTTAAAAAAAATGCGGAAAGAGAACAGCACTTGAAAGTGGCCATTAAGTCATTGCAATTGCGCACCCTGTTAGTGGCGGAAGATGTGGATAGTAATTTTTTACTCATGAACACTGTTCTTGGCAAGAAGTATAAGCTGATACGTGCCCGGGATGGTCGTGAGGCTGTCGATATGTATAAGGAGAATCATCCCGATTTGATATTTATGGATATAAAGATGCCCTATATGGATGGCTTGGAAGCTACTCGTCTGATTCGCGGTTATTCGAAGGATATTCCTATTATTGCGTTGACAGCTTTTGCCTTCGAGTCGGACAGGGAAAGGGCAATAGAGGCGGGATGCAACGATTATTTAACTAAGCCTGTATCGCAGGAAGCTATAGAGAAGATATTGGATAAGTATTCATTGTAAGCCTTTTCGAAAGAGGAACTAGAACCCTCCACAAAATAAAAAAGCTATATCACACTCTGTTTTGAGTATTGATATAGCTTTTTTTAATTACTGCTGGGGGCAGTGAAGTCTCTTAGAACTTACAAACGTTCAGTTTCTTGTCTACCAATAATCCGTCAATCATCTTCAGATTGAAGTTTACTCTTTGTTTAGCTTTTAATTTCAAGATAAACAAGTCATTGGTTCCTTCGAGTGAAGGTTTGTTGCCGATATTGACGAAAGTTGGATACAATGCTTTTGTGCCATTGGTGTGAAGGCGGTCATAAGTAAAGTTTTCCATCTCTTTCATGCTAACCGGTTGTACACCGACAAATTCAAACTTCTGCTGGTCATAAGGCAAAGCGAAGCTCAGTGCATTGACAGATTTAAGGTCTATACCTTTCACTATCACTTCAATGATTTCATCCTTGTTATAACTACGTTTGGCAGTGCTCATTTCGATTCTTCCGCTTACTTTTTCAGTTTCATTGCTTTCGTCTACACCATCTTCCAACTGAGTGGCTACTACCGAGATATCATAAGCGTCAATCAAATCATTCTTGTTGATATCACCATTGCTGATGTAACCTTCAAAGTCGCCGTCGCCTTTACGCAAACCGGTGTAGTTGGTATAAGAAGTCAAGTCGTTGTTGTCAATCTTACCGTCATTGTTGATGTCGCCTGGCAAGTAACTTTCAGTTCCGGGAACTTTGAATACATACAGTTCACGACCGGAGCCATAATTGCCAACACCTTCTGTTACAGAAAGTTTGATGTAACGTGCAGTCGGACGTTCTGTGAATGTAAATACTTTCACCTCATCCTTGCGGTTCCATTCAAATGCACCGGCTTCAGTCCAGTGTTCTTTGTCCATACTATATGAAACGGTTCCTTTCAACAATGTTCCGTTGCCTCCGTCCTTACGGCTCAGATAGTGGAATTTATCCAATTGGTTGACACTTCTCAAGTCAATAATCATGTCGAACGGCAAAGCATTGGCTCTGTACTTGGTGTGCCACATATCACCCATTTCGGCAAAGTCGAAGAGACGATCGATTTCAAATCCTTCTTGTGATTTGGCTGTCACTTCACCCTTAATGCCTCGGATAGCAAATTCCAATGGGTTAGATTTTGTCTTGGCTGTAAAGCTTGCCCAGTCTGATTGACCGTCTTTGTTTACGGCACGAATCTTGAAGTCATAAGTTGTTTCGGCTTCCAATCCTTCAAATAGCAGTTCTGTATCTTTGATGGTGCTGTAAAGAATACCATTCAATTCTATTTCATAATAGTCTGCATTGGCTACCGGAGTCCATGTTGGTTTCAGCGTATAAGCTTCCGTATTTTCGGCGGTTACTTCGGCTTTCGGAGCTGTCAACGAGCCCGAAGTGACGCGGTAAGTATCGGCCGGTGCGTAACGGAATCCGCTGACTGTTACGTTAATCTGATTAGTGGTAACATCCATTGGAGCCAGCTTGATGAGAAGTTGAGGATTCTTAACGATGGTTACCTTTTCAAACTCACTTCCCGGAGTAGCAAATTTATTCAGGTTGGGAGCAGCATCGTAGAAGTATACGTTCTGTCCGTTTTGGAATTGTTCCAGAGATGCAACTTCGGTCAGCTTAATCTTGCTTTTTCCTGCTTTGGCAGAGATAGCTTTGGGCTTTTCGGTTACATTGATTCTGAACTCAGTGGCTTTTTCTTTCACGAAGCCGTCAAAGTTACCCTGAGTGCGGTGTACGGTGATGAGCACTTCGTTTTTGGGAGTAACGTTCGATTCAATGAAAGTGGTTACACCCTTACCGTCTTTATATGCTTCGGTGATACCGTCATCGTCATATTCCACGGTCATGGTGTGTTTATTGGGGTACATTTCATAAATGCGCAGACCCTTGTTGATTTCACTCACGTTATTGTTCGGGTTAGTCATCGGGATGATGGCTCCGTTCTTGACAAATACGGGGAGTTTCCACAGAGGAGCAGCGAAGTTATTGATAACGCGTCCGCCTTCATATTTCTCGCCGGTGAAGTAATCGATCCATTCGCCTTCGGGCAGATAGATACCGTTGCGGATATCATTGCCTTCGGCATCTGCTTTGGTATTTTGATAGATAGGTGCCACCAGGAAGTCGGTTCCATACATATATTGGTATTTGGTGGCGCTGCCCATCGTATAGTCGTTCGGGAATTCGAGGAACATGGCTCTGATGATAGGCATTCCGTCTACAGCTTCTTTGGCAAAGCTGTAAGCATATGGCATCAGCTCTGATTTCAGCTTCAGATACATACGGTTGATAGAGGTTGCCGGTTCACCCAAGGCATGAGGATACTTTTCGTTGCTGCCCCAGCCGTCCATATTGAGCTCCATCGGTGTCCATGTCTTCCACTGAAAATCGCGGATATTCACGGCCGGGTTCTTTCCGCCAAAGATACCATCCATATCGGAAGTGATATTAGGTTGTCCCGAAAGGCCCGAACCGATATAAGTCGGGATATGGAAGCGGATGTATTCCCATTCGCCGCCGGTCTGGTCACCCGACCATACACCTGCATAGCGTTGAGTTCCTGCCCATCCGTCCAATGAGATGATAAACGGACGTGCGTTGTTGCCATAATAAGGCATGATTTTACCCACATCGGCCACACCGTTCAAGCCGAATGAATAGCCTGCGCCTACCCATGCAACATCTGTTTTCAGAACACGCACACCGGCGTCTCTTACTTCTTTCACGATATCACGCTGAAGCAATGCACTGATTCCTTCTTTGGGATGGAGGTCGGATTGTGTCCAAAGCCCGATTTCCACTCCGTTCTTGCGGGCATAGTCACCCAGTTCTTTCAGGTTTTGGATATTGCCGTCCAATGTTTCGGTTTGTCCATATCCGGCTCCGTAACCGTCATTAGGGAGCAACCAGCCCAAAGGCATATCATGGTTCTTATAACGGTCTATCACAGCACGTGCCGAGAATTGGTAATTGTTTTTTTCACCGTTCAAAGATTCCTTGATACCGCCATTGTCCTTTTGGCTTTCCTTATAACGTTTTCCATCTTCAAACAAGATTCCCTTTTCGTCTTCTTTCCAATAGTCGCGGTTGTATGCATTCAGGTGTCCCTGATAGAAGCCGAACTTGGGTAATAATACCGGATTACCGGTGAGTTGGTAGAAGTCGTTCAATAAAGCAACGGCACCGTCACTCACCATGTAAAAGACATCCAGATAATCTGTTTCGTGAGATAGTTTTACTTTCCCTTTTTCTTCTGCACCAAAGTCGTATTTACCTTTCTTGAAGGTATGCCACATTACGCCGTATCCGTTGGTAGACCAATAGAAAGGAGTAGGAGAAGCTACGCCTCCATCTGTCCAGCTATTTTGGTTTTCGATAGCAATTGCTTTCCCTTTGTGTGAGAATCTTCCGTTTTGCACACCACCTCCGTAGAAATATTCTTTCGGATTTTCTTTCAGGGTGATGGTTACTTTATCTTTCTCAAACGAAACGGGAGCAAGTTCTTCCACTACTACCTTGCCGGTTTTAAGGTTGGTGATTTTCAGTAACGAAGTGGCTTTGTCAATCTGTATGCTGATATGCCCGGTTGTGATACTGATTGTGCTTCCATTGTCGTCAATGTCCAACTTTGACAATGACATTCTGGGATTGTCTACCAATATCTGTGCTTCGGGTTTGGCTTCCGGATTTCGGATGATTCCACCGGCATTATCTTGAAAGACTCTGAAGATATTATCACCGTAAAAATCCAGTGTCATGCGTTGGTTGTTGGCAAACAAAACTTCGACAGCTGTCGGATTGAGTCTTTTGATGCCCACAATTTGAGGACTCGGAAGAGCAGTTTCACTTGCGACATACGTTCGTTGGGCAGCCTGCACGGGTGCACCTGCCAGAACAAGTGGAAATGCCAAGGCAAGTAGTGCCGCTTTTTTCCCTTTGTGGTGTTGGTTAGTGGTATTTTTCATAATAAACTATGATTAAATTAGAATATTGTTTTAATTTATTCGGTAAAGATAAAGCGTAATATTGATAAACAGGCAGGTTTTTAAGAAAAAATTAAGTATATCTTTTAAACTTTTGTATTCGGGAGGCGAAAAGGCTGCCTTTAAGGTGGGCGTGTCTGTAGATAAGGATGGAGTACGTTTTTTTATGTTTGGTTATTTTTATATATAAACAAGAAGGTGTGTTAAAATTCCTCTATGATAACAACGTAACAGTTGCTTTGGAATTTTGACACACCTCTTTATTACTTTCCGAATGGCATTGCAGCTGTGTTTCGGGAGGTTTTCGGTTTTATCGTTTATTTAACTTCGATTACCTTTGTTGCTTTTTCCTTTTCTTCAGGAGTCCGTTTCGGTAATTCGATAGTCAGGACACCGTCATTCACTTTGGCGTCTATTTTATCCTTATCTACATCATCCGGCAGAATCAGGGTTTGTTGGAACTTAGAGTAAGAGAATTCGCGGCGCAGATAACGGCTTTCTTCCTTGCCTCCTTTGTCGCCTTCTGTAGATTCTGTTTTCTTTTCCATAGAGATGACCAAATCATTGTCCTCATTGATATGGATTTGGAAATCTTCTTTTTTCATTCCCGGAGCGGCAACTTCTACTTTATACTCTTTTTCTGTTTCGATAACATTAATGGCCGGTGCTGTCGGGTTGGCTTTTACCATCCAGTCATTGTTCAAGAAATCGTTAAAAATACTTGGCAACCAAGTTTGGTTGGCTCTTCTTACTGGCATCATAATCTTAATCTCCTTTTGGTTTATGGTTAAACATTTTAGTTACTTTTGAACTCCGGCTTCTTTCGATTCCGTCATTCACTACTCATAATGCAAACACCATACCTTTAGTTCGATTTCCCGTGTGCTATATTCCGCTCTTTTAAACCTATAAAACCTTTCTTAAAGGTCAGGGGTAAGACTTTAAGAGAGGATAGAACTATTTAAACGTTGACACCGACAGGCTGCTGCCAAAATGTAATTTTCAAGGACATATTGGCAGCTATTGGGCTTCTGTAAGTTTGAATCTCATACGGAAAATACCTTCTTTATAATCGTAACTGATGATTTTGAATATACCTATTTGCGAAGTGTTTTCCACATGCAGACCGATGCAGAGGCATTCATCATAGTCGCCCACGTGCACCACTCTCACGGTTTCGGAGGCATGGTCGGGCAGACGTTTTAGGTCAAACCGTCCCACGGCTTCCTCTTGTGTAATGAATTCCGTGGTGATTGGCAGATTTTTTTTAAAAGTCTCATTCACAATTTTTTCTATGCGGTTTATCTCCTCTTTGGTGGGGCAGGTAGGTAATGCGAAATCTAATTTGCTTTTCTTGCGTTCGATATGTGCCGACACTGCACGCTCGCAGCCAAAGAGGTTTACCATTGTTCTGTTTACGATATGCTCCGTGGTATGCATGGGGGCGATGGATACATCCTGAAATTTGGGAGCTGCTTGGTTTATTTCCATAATAAATTTATTTTATTGTGTTTGGATATTCAAAGATTATGTGCTTTTGCCGGATATTTCTGTCTATTGTTTTTGTTTAATCCTTCCATTGCTTTATTTCTTTCTTTAAGATGCTGTATACATTGAGGTTGACAAACTTCTTTGTATACATCAGTTCCCCGTCGCGTTCAGTTCCTTCCAGGTGGAAGCCGAGTCTTTGCGGGATGGCATTGCTGGGAGCATTTCCTTCGGCGCAACGGATTTGGATGCGGTTCATGCCTCGTTCTTCGACGGCAATCCGGCAGAGATGGCGCACACATTTGGTCATGATTCCCCGGTGCTGGTATTTGGGCAGAAGCCAGTAACCAATTTCTGTACGCAAGTTTGCTGCATCGGAATAATGAAAACCTATCAGTCCGCACACTTCTTGTTTCTCTTCAATGATATAAATGAAGTCCCGACGGGCACGCGGAACTCGGAGCACGGAGCTCAGAAATGCTTTTTCTTCTTCCGCAGTCAGAAATGTGACGAACGGGAGCCATTCCTGCAAGTACTCGCGGTGCAAATGAATGGCATTGTATATTTTTTGTGAATCACTTATGCGTACTTCCCGAATCGTTATGTTATCGGTAATATTGGTTTTCATGGTGAATCTGAATTTAGTTCGCCAAAGATAAATCATTTTTTTGTGAAAAGGAATAAACAAAGTGTTTTCTTTGGAGGAAGATATGAGTGACACGGATTTCACGCAGTGCGGAAGAGGAAATCGTGAAACCCGTGTCTGAAAGGGAAAGACCGGCTGTTTTGAGTCTTTTCTTAATTTCTATAAGGTGGGTGTCTGAAATAGGAATACGAAAGACTTGCTGTCTTTCAAATCCTTGACGGCATTTCCGGCATATATTTCTCCGTGTGTCAAAGACAGTTTTTTTATCTTCGCTTTCGGACTGAAATCTATTTCTTTCAAGTCGAGCCAAAACAGATTGGGAGTCAATACATTGTCAAAATAGTACACCTTGTTCTTTTGGTCGCAAACCGAACGCCAACGTGTAGATGAGATGTGAGGCTTACCGGGAGTGGTGATGCCGAAGGGAACAGATACATTTCTCATCACACTCAGTACACTTGGAACGGCAATGCGTGCGTCGGGAGTCTGCGGGATGGCATGAATATAGAATGATGCACGCACAAAACGGTCACTTGAACGGTTTGTACCAGGTAGCATTTGCAAGCCTCCTATCTCTTTCCAATAGTCGTTGATGGCCAGTTGTGATGAATATTTGGGCGAGTTTGTCATAACCTGATATTCTTTTCCTTCGTGTATTTCCAACTTTCCGTCCAGATACTCCAGCACAGCCGTATTCCCTGTATTGTCGGTGATAGCCAGGTGTAAAGTGGAGGCTGAGCCGTTGGGCATTTGAGGTGCGTCAATTCGGAATATCTCTTTTTTGAGTTCATCTACCGCCTCCCGCACAGTGGCGAAATTGTCGAGCACATATTGTGTCCAGATACTGATTCCCATTACCGGACGTTTGTCTCCGAGACGCTTGTACACTGATTCGGGAAGAAATAAAAGGCTGGCTACTAATCCCTTTTCATTCATTCCGTCACATGTGCCGATGTCATATCCTGTAGCGATGACACTGCCGTATTTCGAAGTCCATGTCACCGTCTCTCCCTTGTTATATCCTGCTCTTTGGATACCTCTCGGAAAGACGTACAGATTACTCATGATATCCTCTTTCCAGTCCATGGTACGTCCGGTGACAATCAGATTGTCGGGTCCGATGTATACAGCCCGGGTGCACGCTTCTATTCGCTGTATGTGAATGGATAGCATAATGGTTAAGCCTCATAACTCGCTCTAATTTGGACTTTGATTGAAAATCAAGAAGTTGGGCGTTTGCCTATATTATATAGGTAACAATATGGAAACGAGCGGACTTCTGCTCGTTTCTGTATTTTGCAATATGCAAAGAACGCCTCAATTCGGGGGCAAAGATACGACAATTTTCTAAATATCCCATAACTCGCTAGGAGAAATTTATGGAATTTAGAACTTTTGCGTAAAATCTGATGCTTAGCAACACAATATGCATCCTAAAACAAACGGCAGGTGTTCGGACATAGACTATCCGAACACCTGCTGCCATAACGTTTTATTGCTGACAATGATTCTGACATCGGCTTTCATATACTTTTGCAGTATAGGAGTATTTTGTCCCTGTGTGCTCATTGTGGCTATTGCCATAAAATAGTTGCCATCTTCCCTATGTATGAGCTTGACTTTATGGCTTACAATGTTGCAGTTATAAGATGTATTGTCGTTGCCCTCAAAAGAAACATGAGCCGTCCTTGGCTCATCGAAAAGATACAAATACTTGTATGGCACAAACACTTGTACTGTTCTTTGATTGATGACCTCACCATTAGCCTCTATGGATATAGGATAAGGTATCTTGTAGAAAGCAACTGCGAGGGCGAGGACTATTATCGTAAAGACAACCGTTCCCAAGCTGACGAGGCGAGGAGGAACCTTGCCTATCACGTTCCTCACCTTCTCACTTCTCAACTCGATATTATCTGATTCTCTTTCTTTCTGTTCCATGTCAAAAACATTTTAGTTTCCCAATTCCAACTGATTCTTCACAAGGTTATAGTATGCCCCTCGCTTGGCGGTCAAAGACTCATGGTTGCCTATCTCAACCACTTTTCCATGATCGATGACCACGATTTGGTCGGCATTCTTCACCGTGCTTAGGCGATGAGCCACAATCACAACAGTCTTGCCCTTATAGAACTTATCCAAGTTCTCCACAATACTTCTCTCGTTGTTGGCATCGAGCGAGTTGGTCGCCTCGTCAAGGAAGATGTAGTCGGGATTCTTATACACCGCCCTCGCTATCAAGATGCGTTGTTTCTGTCCCTGGCTCAGTCCCACGCCATCACGCCCAATCTTGGTGTTGAACTTCAAAGGCAAAGCCATCACATAATCCTTGATACAAGCTATCTCGGCTGCTTTTAGCAACCGTTCCTTGTCTATGTCACCATCATCAACAGCAATGTTTCGTGCGATACTCTCCGAGAAGATGACACCTTCCTGCATCACAACGCCACATTGTCTGCGCCACCATTTCTTGTTGAGCTTGTTGATGTCAGTATTGCCTATGTTGATTTGTCCCTCCAAGACGGGATAATAACCAAGCATCAAACGGATGAGGGTGGTCTTTCCACTGCCAGATGCGCCAACGATGGCTGTTACCTTACCTTGCGGAATGTGAATGCTCACATCGTCTATGGTTTTGCGCAAAGCATGTGGGTCGTACTTGAACATGATGTTCTTGATGTCAATGCCCTCATTCTTGTCCTCGATGGAAGTTAGCAAGCCTACCTTTCCGTTCTCATCATCCATCTGGTGAATCTCGTTGATTCGCTCCAAGCTAATCTTCACATCTTGCAGAGAATAGAAGAAGTTCATCAGTTGCTCTACAGGTGAGTTGAGCTGTCCGATGATGTATTGCACGGCAAGCATCATACCAAGTGTCATTTGCCCATGTATCACGGCGGTTGCAGCCACTACCGTGATGATGATGTTCTTCACCTCGTTGATAAAGATACTTCCTGCCTCCTGTGTCTGTTGGAGTTTGAGTGATTTCATCTGCACCCCAAACAAGTCTGCTTGCGTGTCCTCCCATTCCCATCTTCTACGTTGTTCACAATCCTGCAACTTGATTTCCTGCATGGAGGTGATAAACTCATAAGTTTTGTTATTGTTGATGGCTTGCTGCTCAAACAATTCATAGTCGAGCACCTTTCTCCGTTTCAAGAACAAGGTCATCCATGCGCCATAGAGGATGCTTCCCAACAAAAAGATGGCAAACACCAACTTATTGTAGAAGAACAGCACCACCGAGAATACCACGAAAGTAAGCATGGCAAAGGTAATGTTGAGCGTTTGCTGTGTGAGAAAGTTGTTCACTCGGCTATGATCATTCATTCTTTGCATCAAGTCGCCCATGAGTTTCGTATCAAAGAAAGACATAGGCAGTTTCAATAGCTTGATGAAGAAGTCACTTACCAATGATATGTTGATACGTAAGGAAATGTGAAGCAACAACCATCTGCGGATAAAGTCTATTGCCGTTCGGCTGATTGTAAGCATCAACTGCCCCAAGAGTATAAGCCAAACAAAACCTATATCTTGGTTCTTGATACCGACATCCACGATGGACTGGGTAAGGAATGGCAGGACAAGTTGTAAGAGACTCCCGACTATCAAACCCAAGATGATTTGTCCGAAATACTTGCGGTATTTCTTCACATACCCAAAGAGAAAGCGGAAAGACCGCTTCTCTTTGATGTTCTCTTCACCTTGCATCTTATAAGTAAAGAACGCAGGAGTAGTTTCCAAGAACATAGCAATGCCCTTGTCCTCACCATTGGAATTCGTGCTTATCCAATGCTGTTTGAACTCTTCTAAGCCATAAGTGACCAATCCCTTTCCAGGGTCTGCAACATAGAACTTCTTCCCTTTCTTTACCTTATACAAGACAACAAAGTGATTTTGGTTCCAATGAAGGATACAAGGTAAAGGGACTTCACCTAGCACCATAGTTGTTGCTCTAGCGCATGTAGTATGCAAGCCAAGTGTGTTTGCTGCCTCATTGATACCTAACAGAGAGACTCCTTCCGCAGTAGCAAAACAAAGTTTCGACAGAGAATCCAAAGAGTATTCTCTGCCGAAATATTTACATACCATTTGCAAGCAGGCTATTCCGCATTGCATGGAGTCATGTTGATGTATAATTGTTATTTTTCTCATTTTAAAGAACATCGTAGAATTACATTCTATCCTTCTGGCTTTGACCTGCTCCTGTACCCTTATACTTGCTTCGAGTAACATTGAACTTATAGCGGACTGTCAATGAGATTTTACTTGTTGAGAACTCATCAAAGATTGTTTCCTTCAGTTTGCCGTACTTGCCTATTATGTGACTGTCGTTCGTACCAAACACGTCGTTGACATAAAGCTGGATGGTCAGGCAGTCTTTCAGAAAGCCCTTGTATATAGACAGGTCGGTGTTGAACATCGGCTTGTAGATGTAATGGTTCTCCTCATATCCCTTAGTGATGTAAGTCATCATAACGGAGAACATCACCCATTTCGTATCGAAGGTGTTGTTGAGTTTTAACTCAGCTACAGGCTTGTTAAGATACCGTCCGTCCCTTGTCTCCAACTTGAACCATTGCTTCTCAACCATTGCTGACAGCATAGGATGCCAGATGCCAAGGGCAGGCTGCAAGGTGAGCATAGAAGACACATTGTTGTAAGATTTGCCATTAATCATCCTCATCAATCCTATGGTGGCATTGTCCTTATACATCTCTACTGTCTGATATATCGGATCGGATACATGTTCATAAGTCAGGTTGAAGGTCAGCCATTTGTAGGCGAGGTCGTAACTGATGTCTCTTGAAATCTCTGAGACAAGAAACGGATTACCGGTCTCGTATGTATAGTGGTTGCTGTATTGCACGCCGCTTCTTAATACCCAGTAGTTAGGACGATCGATGTCGGCTGCATAGCTCAGCTGCATCTGCACATTGCCGAAAGGCATCGAAAGGCCGAGAGACGGAAACCAGTTGCCGTAAGTCTTGCTTTGTTCTGCCATATATTTACCGTCGTCGTAATACTTGAAATCAACATTCTCGTATCGCAATCCCGCTTCCATGTTCAACTTGCCAAAGTCACGACTATAGGTAACGAACGCAGAGGACATACCCTCTTTTATTCGGTCTCTCACATTGTCGGCAAGAGTGTTTGGAATGATGGCGTAGTTGGTGTTGCGGTTTGTGAATGAATACTCGCCACCTACAGATAGGTCGCCACCTAAGAGCGGATACGAGAGCACCATTTTGGAAGCAATCAATCGGTTGTACTTTGAAGTGGTACTGTTTACAAGTTGTTTTTGCATTTCCGAGTTCACTTCCTGATAATGCTCATCTATTTTGTTGTTATTGTTTCCTTTAGACCAAAACCAGTCGGTATTGAAGTCAATACCCATTTTCCCTACCTTACCTACATAATATATATTACTTGACAAGTTGCTGTTCTGCCCAAACTCCAATCTGACAGAAGTGTTGGTCTCCGTTAATGCTTCATCTCTCAGCACAGAGCCTTCCGTCTTTCCGTCTGTGTATAGCTTCGGATTGCGCAAGAAACTAATGCTTGCTCCCAACGAATTGTTGTCGTCAAACTGATAACTGGCATTCAAGCGAGAACTAAAAGTTTCGGTTTTGTTCTTCCAACGTGTTTTATCCTGTTGGTTCCATGTCTTGTCGAGATATGTCATTTGCTGCAAGTCCTTCTCGTCCGGCGACGATTGTTTTGAGCCATAGGCATAGGCCCCAAGCTCCAATCCGTTCTTGCGGTAATACATATTCAGCCTACCATATCCTCCAATGTTCTTTTTCTCGTCGTACGATCCTTCTGTTGTAGCGTCAAATCCGAATCCATCGCCTTGTATCTTCTTTGTGGTGATACGTATAACAGCCTTAGTGCTTGCAGCATAACGAGCACCTGGGTTGGATATTACCTCTACCGACTTGATGTTGTCCGAACTCAAACGGTCGAGTTCGCTTCTGTCTCTCATCTGCCGTCCGTTGATATAGATGATAGGCTCGCCACGTCCAAACACCTTGATGTTGCCATTCTGTGCAGATACGTTAGGTATGCGGTCGAGCAGATGCTCCATAGTTCCTGCCTTTTCAAGTACAGACCCAGCAACGGTAGTTGTCATTCCTCCATTCTTAAGGAGAGTCTTAGGCAGTGATGATTTCACAACCACTTCGCCTAACATCTTGCTGTCTACCAACATCTTTATCACACCGGCATTCTCTCCCGCACAATCCTTCCATACAGTCTTGTATCCTACAGACGAAACCTTGATTATTCCATTGTTGCAAGGCGAATCGATGGCAAAATGTCCATCCTCACCACTCACAACACCTTTCACGAAAGTCGAATCCTGCCTGTTCAGAAGCATAACATTGGCAAATGCTAAAGGCTCGCCCTTGGCATCTACAATCTTTCCCGAAATGTTCTGTGCCATCATCTGGGACATTGCTGAGAGACACACGGCTGTTGTAAAGATAAACTTTCTCATAATACTACTTTTTAACCAAACATACTTTTTCATAGATGTGGGCAATCATTTATACTAACAAATCTTTTCTTTGCACATCTCATTTATACCTTGTACATAATCGTGCCATTTGTTTTTATCCTGTCTTAAATGTGATATGCTTAAAAGAATCTTTTCTATATGTTCTCTTTGTGATTTACATTTATCCTCATTAGGAGTTGTCTGATAGCATTTGTTCTTTTCATCATAAAAAAGTTCCCTAGGACAACCCTCACATAAATTGCGAGCCCAACAATTGGAGCACAAGTCTCTTTTGTTGGCAAGCAAACTGAACAAAGGGAAAGATTTTTTGATGGTATCTGAATTGAATATATTTATTCCTCCAATATTCCCCAAATTTAAACCTTCTTTTCCAACATCCATATGGCATGGAAATATCTCCCCAAAAATAGATACTGCAAATTGCTTACTAGACATTTGGCAAGACATAAGTGGCTTTTTAAATGATATAGCCCATAGAATACTAGCAAAACCTTCTGGAAGATTTTCTAAATTATCGATAGAATAAGCATCGTCATGCTCTTTTACACTCATTTCGTCAACAACAAAACCTCTGAGACCAAAGCGTTTTGACATATATGAAGCAATTTCATCTCTAGAAATTCCTTTTCCAATATGGTATTCTGTAAAAGTTGACTCATATTGAATAGTAACGTTATCAATTTGTTTAACGGTGTCTATAAACTTTGCTATTCTGTCAAACGAACCATTACCTGCTTTGTCCAAGCGATTATAATCATTAAATTCCTTATTACCATCAACGCTAACGGTAATATAAGATATATATGTTCTAATAATTTTCAACAGTTGCTCATTTAGTATGGTGCCATTGGTTATGATGGCAAACTTAGGCATATCCTTTAGTTTGTTATCAAACTTATAGCTACTAAAAAGAGAGCAAACGTATTCCATCACATCTAAATTTAGGCATGGTTCGCCACCAAAAAAGACAATTTTTTCAATATGAGAGAAATGATGTATGCAAAAATCATAAAATTGCTTTGCGGTATCCGTAGTCATTAATGAGCGTTTCATCTTGTAGCTACCTCCACTTGCATAGCAATATTTGCATCTGAGATTACAATCATTTGAAATATGTAATGTAATTCTATCTACGACATCCGTTGTTGGATTAGGTATCAAATGAGGCAAATTCTTTTTAAACATATCCTCTAATTTCAGTAAACAGTTCTTTATTTCATCGAGCGAAATAGAGCTGTTTTGGGCGACATCGCTTATTGAAGCACCTTCTTTCAACGACTTAAGTATATTTGCTGTATCGCTACTTAAACTAACAAGTGTAAACGAAGGAACATGCAACAGCAAGGAGACATCCCCATTCTCTATAAAGTGTATATCGTCAAAATCTATCATATTATTTCCCATTTTCTTGATTACAGAATATGTTCTAACATAAAGAGTGGATTGTTGATAACAGCAATCCACTCTCCACCTCCCCAAAAGATAGCTTATGGTTTCTTTACGGATGTTGAATCTGTGGTCTGAGTTGTGTTTCCACAGCTACAATTATGTCCATTGGCACCAACGATTTTAATAGCATTGGTACCACCAACAATAGCATTCAACTCTACAGGAGCAAGTTCCTCCATAGGAAGAACCTCATTAAAGCTAAGTTTCTTTTCCATACTTTGTTTCCTTTCTTTAAAAAATTTACTAATGTTTTAAATCTTGGAATCTAACGTTTCTTGGAAAGTCTACGCCTTTTTACCCAGACGGGGCTGTATCAACCTTGCGCAAAGGTTATTGGAACAATTGCACCAAAACGAAAACAAACTGCAATTATTTGTCTCATTTTGTATTCCGAGTGCAAAGGTATAAAGAGTTTTTGAAACAAAGTAATTTTAGGAGAATATTTAAACTACATTAAGCTAAGTTACACATGGTTATACTTTGCATAGTGATACAAGAAAAACATTTTCACTTACTTTTCTCACGTTTTAATTGCGTCTTTATTCTGTTTGACTCATCAAAAAGTTGTCTTGCTACACTATCTTTATAAGCTGCCATTTCTATCATTTCATAATGGTTGCGAATAGAATCTTCGTAAGCAACAACACGATATCTTACATTATCTATTATGCTTTCATCACGTTGCACATTGAAATGCTTTTCGATGTAGCGAATATTCGGGTCATCAGATGGAAGCACCATCTTCAATGCTCGATACTTCAACTCTGCCTCCTCCCAATCTTGATACTTTCGCCATTGGGTGAGATTGCCCCAAATGGAGAGGACAAGGAAAAGAGCCAAGCCACCAATGAAAAGAAGAACATACTTTGAGGTTGGCTCGAAACGATGGGTTACAACCTTCTTTTGAGGTGATTTGTTCATTACTTCAAGTTTATCTTGCAATGCCTTTGAGGAAATATCATTCTCTTGTCTCATCTGCTTGACTGCATCAACCAAGAACTTGCTTCGCTGCTCATTTTTGCCAAGTTCAACCTTAATAAGGTCTGCAAAAACGACAATGGCATCTCTTAATTTGGATATTTTACCTCTGACTTCCTCTTCTTTGATAAACATCGCATTGATTGACTTATCCAACTTGGTTATGTCATTACTTGCAGGAACGGTTTCCGCTCCTGCGTTCTTGTATGCTCGGCATGAGCTTATTCTAATGGGTGCAAGTCCCTAACGAGCCCTAATAGCGGGAATCGTATAGCCAATAGCAAGGGTGTCCATCGTGAGGTGGAATCTGAAAGAAGCTGGCGGCAAACATCTGACCTAACGCACAGAAACTTCATACAAGGCATTTGACCATGGATGAGATTGCAAGACAAATCAAAGTCCCATAGCTATTCGGAATGGTTGGTGTAAATGAAGTGGGTATAAGATGGAAAGAATAAGCCCTTATCCGAGGAGGTCTCACGGACGCATGGGTGAAGATGAATAATTCGATGTACAATGACGGAGTAAAGCTTGCCGTGAGAAGTCAGCAGAGGTCATAGTACCCAAGGCACGTGTGCTTATAGGGAAGGACTGAATCGTGCAGTGCAATAGTAAATGAATGTTACCTTGTGAGACTCCTCGTCAGATGTCCGAAAGGAACTCTCTATCCAAGACGATAGGACGGAATCCGACAATAGGATAGAAGTGACGCTACTCATAGGGATAACTGAAATCAACTTGCCACACATCGCAAGATGAGAAAGCACGAAACCGCCGTATGCGGAACCGCACGTACGGTGGTGTGGGAGGTCGGTAAATGTGAAAATAGGAGGCAAATGCCTTTTATGACTAGCATTTACCTCCTACCCGATTGTGGAGACAGATAGTTCATCAACTTTCTGCTCCAATCTCTCAACTGTGCCGTAGATGGCTTCCAATAGTTCTTCTTTCATGTTCGATTCTAATTTTAAGTTTGTAACTTGCATCAAAGGCTGAAGCCCTTTCTGCGTTTTCTCTTTTTCTTCTTGGTGGATTCATCCTCTGGGAATGGCTCATAAGTTTGGGCATTAGACGGAGCGAACAAGCCGATGGAAGAAATACCACTCCAAGGGTCTTGGGTATGTTCTGCCGTTGGTTGAGTCTGTTCTACTTGGTGACAACTTGGTTGTCCTCCCTGCATAGATTCGGCTCTTGGCAATGGCTACCGTCTCTGCATTGTGTCCGCTGACCACCTCGCCATTCAAGGCTGACTCACGGATATACTCCGCCAACTTGCGGTTGGCTTTTCTCGCCCTCAGTCTCAAAGCCTCGTAGCTTGGCTTCGAGAACTTTACCGTGACAGACTTCGACAATTTGCGAACCCTGCCTGCGGGCGGTCTTCCGCCCTTTCTCTTGTCCTGTTCCTGTATGCTTGTCATTCGATATACTGTTTACAGTTGGTACACTTACTTTCTGCGACCGTCGGGAGCAAAATTCCTCCGCCCTCATGGTGGAGCGAGGCGTTTTGGGATTCCCAAAACATAACCTCGCTCCCTCTCAGAACACGTTAGTTGGAACTACAGCCTTTCATCTATCCACGTCCAAGGTCGCAGACCTTAATTCTCACAATTTGCGCCAAGCCTCGAAGTCCTCTTCATAAAGGCTTAGGTGGTGGCGCACGATGTTCTCGATGATGCCCGATACGCTCATGCGTCTCCCTCCGAGGATGCGGACGACACGATCAAGACGGTCTCGTACATCGGAACTGACGAAGACTGGCTTGCGGTCGTCAATCCTTGGAACCTGGAGGAAGGTCTGCTGATACTCCTCCAATGATGCCTTGCGCTGCTTGCCACTGATGCGCTTCTGCGGATTCGGTGGCGATTGAACCTCGTTCGTCAGCTCGTCCTCCATGTTGGAGGTTGTTGCAGCCACATCCTCTGTCACAACTTCTAAATCGGAGTTCTCCACCTCTTCAAAGAAAGAGCTATGTTTTTGGGCATAGTCTTTATCATAAGTGGATGGTTGAAGCGAAGCCATCACCTCCTGTGTCATTTTCTCCTGCTGTTCAGGAAACATTTTCGTTTCTTTTGTTCTTGCCATAGCTTAACTTGTTTAAATTGTTGGTATAGTGGTCACGGTATGCACCATTGACCGATTGTCGGGTGCAAAGTAAGTGTACTGAGTGCAGCCATGCAACTGATTGGGTGTAACGTGGCAATTTAGTTGTGGCTTGCTTATTTGCATACCGAGATAGTTGTGAGAACTTCAACGTATTTCTCAACTCATCATTGTTCATGTATTCGTTGCAGTCGTGCAAGTTTTTCTTGTTGTTTTTGGCGTTGAAGTCGGCAAACCCCGGCAACATACTGCCACAGAAATTGAAAACGCTTGTTTTTAGATTGCCGTGCCTTATCTTTGCACTCACAAACGTGGAGCACAGCATATGCGTGGAGCTTTGCGACATATAGCATAGTATTAACTTAGAAAAAAGAAAAGTATGGGATTCATCGTATTCGAGGAAGAGGCATTCAACTATCTTGATGCCCAGTTGGAGAACTTCGTGAAGCGCATGGACAGAATCCGTGAACGCAGTGAGGACAAGACCATGAACAAGTGGCTCGACACGCAGGACGTGTGTCAGACGCTCAACATCTGTCCACGGACAGTGCAGACGCTTCGGGACAACGGAACTTTGGCTTATGCGCAAATCAGCCACAAGACCTACTACAAGCCGGAGGACGTGATGGCTATCGTAGCAGTAGTGGAGGACAAGAAAAAGGACATGCGCTTTCGCAAGCGCACAGGTTAGGCTGTCAATATACAACAGCCACTTAATCCAAAGCAGCAAGTAAACCGAGTAACGTAAGTATCAACAATAAAACGAGACAACTATGAGCAATGAAGTAATGACAAGAAACAGCGAGTGGATGAACCACATCGTGAACCACCTCAACCGAATGGTTGACAATTTTGAACGTGCCGTGATGAACTACCGCCCCATGCTTGACGGTGAGCGCTTCATGACGGACAAGGAGCTTTGTGCCAGGCTGCAACTGAGCCGAAGAACCCTGCAGGACTACCGAAACAACGGTGTCATCCCGTATATCCAGCTTGGCGGAAAGATACTCTACCGCGAGTCCGACATTCAGAAGATTCTGATGGCTAACTATCGTGAGGCGTACCGAATGAAGGGCTTGTAGGAGAATGTCATTGATGAGTGTGTGAAAAGAACAAGGCGACAACGTATAACTTACCGAGTGTGGTTGTTATAGGTTGTCGCCTCGTTTTATTGGCTATACCGAGTTGGTGGTGTTTGCCGTGTGTTCTCCGTATGGTCTGTATAAATCTAATACCATGCTAAAACACACTGCGGAGGTTCGCCCAAGTGGCTGGAGGCGCAAAGCCTCCAAGGAACGTTGCTTTATGGCAGGTCTATGCCATTGCGTTCTCTGTAAAGATACAGACCAGTTTAGTGCGGCTTGTCTGTCTGCCGATGACAGACTGCATGATGAACTCCCGAAAGGCTCTGCTCTCAATGCTGTCAATACGGAAGGCTACCGCAATGACGAGTTCAAGGCTATACACATCATAGCTGATGCGGTCGTTCTTCCTGACATGACGGCGTACACCCTGCTCTTTCAGAATGCCGTCCTTGAATACAGCCTTGATAGCCTTGCGCACATAGCAGCCGAACACATTGTACATGTCGGCAATCTCCTGCATGGTCATCCATACAGTATCGGTCGGCATGGATACCGTTCCGCTCTCGCTGATTGTTATAACTCCTCTGTTCATTTTCCAATAGTTTTTTCGTTCGACAATCTGTTTCTTTCTCGCTTGGCAATAAGCTTATCTATGTCATTTGAAATCTTCTGCTCCGTCACCTGCGCATAGACCTGTGTGCTTGTGATGTCTGCGTGTCCCATCATCTTGGCTATGCTGCCGATGGGAATGTCCTCGTTGAGCATCAAGACTCCGAATGTATGGCGGCTGGCGTGGAATCCCAACTTATTACTTATGCCAAGCACCATTCTAAGGGTATGCACATCAAGATAGATGTCTTTCTTCTCACCCAGTGGAAAAACAGGCTTGCTGTCGTCCGTGGTATTGTAGAGCGAAAGAATCTTCTCGGCTATCGGATGGAGTGGCACGAAGAACTCCACGCCTGTCTTCTCTCTTTCCTTGCGGATGAACTTCCTACCCTCGGAGTTCTCACTGATATGGTGAGGGTACAGTTTCTTTACATCTATATAGGATAAGGAGGTGAGCGAGGCAAAAATGAAACATCTGCGTGCAAGCTCCGTTCGCTCGTCAGCCATCGGAGTAGAGAGCATCTTGATGAAGTCTGCCTTGCTGATATGGGTCATCTTCGGGGCTGCCTTCTTCTCATACCCTATCTTGGCTATGGGATTGAAGCGGATAATGCTCCTGTCCACTGCCTTGTACATCAACATGTTCAGCCAGAGAAGGCAATGGTTCACGTAGCTGTCGATGCGTCCCTGGTCTCGTTTCAGGAATAGTTTGTATTCCTCCCCGAAATTCTCGTCTATGTCCTCAAAGGCGATGTCGTCCTTATCCAACGAATGGACAAAGGCTCTCAGGTTCTTCTGCCATGTCCGCTTGTGCAGAAAGGTTTGTCTGGCTTTTGCGGTTCGATACCATTCCACGATGGTATCACCAAAGCTCAGCAAGAACTTTCCTGTCGTGTCCTTGTCCTTCAACACTGCCTTCAGCATTTCCACGGTGATGATGCCGTTGGTGGTAAGAAGTGAGTTGTATTTATCCTTGACCTCAGCAAGGAAACCTGCCAATCGTCCGCTGTCCCTTGCGTTCCGTACCTCTCCCTTCTTGGCATTCCACTCCTGTGGTGTACAGGATATGCCTGTGGAAATGGCTGCACTTTTTCCGTCAACGGTGATGCGGCAAAGTATGTTGGCTGTTCCGTCTGCCTTCACCTTCTGTCTGTTGATGTAAGGCAAAATTGAAAATGTACTTCTGCTCATAGTTGTTGTCCTTATAATATAATAATGTAGTTGAACTGTGAAAAGAAAAGTTGAAAGCCTTGGTCATAATGCGAGAACGAAGTCCTTCTCGGTTGCAGCGATGAACTTGTCCATGTCCTCAAACAGCTTCTTTTGGGTCACTCTCGCATACCGCTGCGTCATCTTCACATCCTTGTGACCGAGCATCTTGCAGATGGTCTCCATCGGCACACCTGCCTCCAGCGTAATGAGGCTGGCGAACGAGTGTCGTCCCGAATGGTAGGAATAGGTCTTGCTCGTTTCCGCCAACTTGCAGATGGTGATGAGATCGATACGAACACGATTCGTGCTCAGCAATGGGAAAAGGGTATCTCTTGCCTCGTCCTCGTATTTCGCCATCAGCTCCAACGCCTCGGGTAGAAGTTTCACCCTGGCAAGTGTTCCGGTCTTCTTGCGGTTATAGATGAGCCATTTGTCGCCATCCTCCAACACCTTGACATTGGCTTTCGTGATGGAAACGGTGTCTATGAAGGCTGTTCCTGCATAGCAGGCGAAAAGAAACAGGTCACGGCTAACGGATAGTCTCGGCTTGTCTTCGGGTAGTTCCGCATCACGGATTTTTATGAAATCAGACATGCTGAGAGCCTTGGGTGTCGTAACCTTTGGAGTGCCAACCCGATAATGGGCGAACAGCAGGTTCTTGCACAAGCCTCGCTCAAAGGCGATGCGGCACATCTTCTTGAAGAGCGCCACATAGATGGTGATGGTTCCTGATGAAAAGCCTTTCTCGTCAAGCAAGTAATGGTGAAAGTCACTGATGAAAGGCTCGGTCAGCTGTCCGAAAGCCAAATCAGTCAACCTATACTTCTCCCCGATGAACTCAGCGAGATTCTTGCGAATCTTTCTGTAAGTCCAGACACTGCTCTTCGACATATCGATGCCCTCATGGGTGCTGAGTTCACTGATATGCTCGTCCACGAAGGAGAGAAGGGTGGTCTGTGTCTTGACGCTGCCCTGCAAAGCCTCCTTGACATCCTTAGCCTCGAAGTCCGTTCTCTTTTCCACAAGCACATCGAAAGCCTTTTGGATGGAAAGCAACAACTGCTCGATGTCCTTGTTGGTCTCCACGGCTTCCTTGCTCTTGCCCTCCAATCGGCTGGCACGAGGATTCCAAAGCGATGGAGTGCAAGACAGCTTGCAGGAGAACTGCGCCATAGTCCTGTTCACCGTGATGCGTCCCATGATGGGAGCTTTTCCATTCTTGTCCATTCCGCTCTTTTTTAGGTAGAGCAACACCTTGAATTTTTCGATTTTCATAACGCTTACATTTTGAGTGTGCAAATATAATCATTTTGTAAGCGTTCCTTGATACGCAAAACATTGAGAATCAGCGCAATAAAATCCGTTGATGCACAAAGTTGCCTTTCCGTATTGTTACCTGCTTTGCATAGGTAACTGTGGCTCACGATTTAGTAACTGAACTACTTCAATATTCCTCACTCGCTTGCTTTATGGCGATTTGGCAACTTTGTGCAAATATGCTCATTCCCAACTGTTTACGTTCCAACCTCTCTTATTCTCCTTTGGCTGCTTTAGAGCTTTATGTTAATGCGATTAGCGCAATGTTTTTTGTTCTCATTTTTTTATATTAAAAGATTATTGTTTATTCATAAAACAGATATCGGGTGTGGCTTGTTTAGGCGGAGGCAGTAAAATAAGTAAATCATCGGATAATATAAAACCACCTGTAAAAACATGGGAGTGAGTATTGTGGCACTGTTCAGTAGCTTCTTTGGGGGCAGTCATTATTCTTGGGGATTTAACATATCAATCAAATACCTGTCCCCTGATGTTGTCTCCTCCGGTTTTCAACCCCTGCATGCGTTTTTGAGTTTCCTAAGCCGTTTCATTAGCCGGACCAAGCGTTTTCGTCCTTTCGATTATGCCTGTCTGTCCGTCGGATTACTACAGTCTCCGGCAGCGGACTGTATAGTC
>ERZ1106931.354-NODE-354-length-32636-cov-8.434302_pt1 | contig 32636 bp, 29 predicted proteins | sample MGYA00403664_ERZ1106931 | MGnify/ENA primary metagenome ERZ1106931 (study PRJEB35170, sample SAMEA104062435) | human gut metagenome | biome: human gut; feature: human-associated habitat; material: faeces | place: Denmark | collected 2012-06-29 ... | reverse complement strand
CCTGCTCGCACGGAGAGCACATTAAGTGCTCTCCGGCTCGTGCGGAACTCGCGATCGATGTTGTCCCATACGCCCGCCCAGGTCCTTGGGTAACGTTGCTTGCGAACGCCGCTCCGCTCGTCCGCTTTTTGATTTGGAGAACCGGGTGGGCTGATATGTAGATACGAGTAGGGGCTCCTCCGTTGATGAACGGGGGAGCCCCTTGTTTCGTTTTGGTTGTTGTTGTGACCTAGAGGTGGCTGATGATCAGTTCCATCTTGCCTTTGAGGTCGATGGAGCTGACGGTGCTGGGGGCCAGCAGATGGCTTCCCTTGTGGACGGGGTCGCCGCAGACGGTGCCTTCGCCGTCGATGACCGACAGACACATGAAGGGCCAGCGCTGGTCGAGGGTCTTGCTGCCGTCGACGCGCACGCGATCGACGGTGTAGCAGGGGTTGGACTCGAGCTCGGTTACGCCGTCCACCTCGGGCGCGGTCACCGTGCCGTCGGTCGGAGCCTGAGCATCAAAGTCGATGCAGTCGAGGCTCTGCTCAATGTGCAGCGGGCGCAGGTTGCCGTCGGTGCCGGGACGGTCGTAGTCGTACAGACGATACGTCACGTCGCTCGACTGCTGCGTCTCCAAAATGAGCGTGCCGGTCTTGATGGCGTGCACGGTACCGGAATCAATCTGGAAAAAGTCGCCCTTGTGAATCGGCAACACGTTGAGCATGTCGTCCCAACGTCCTTCCTCGATCATTTGTGCGGCCTCGGCGCGGTCCTTGGCACGCTGGCCGACGATGATCGTGGCGTCGGGCTCGCAGTCCAGCACATACCAACACTCGGTTTTGCCCAGGCTACCGTTCTCGTGCTCGGCAGCGTACTCGTCGTTGGGATGAATCTGGATCGAAAGGTCGTCCTTGGCGTCCAGAATCTTAATGAGCAGCGGGAACTCCTTGCCCTCGCAGTTGCCAAAGAGCTCGCGATGCTCGGCCCACAGCCACGACAGCGTGTGGCCGGCATACGGGCCCTCCGCAATCTGGCAGTCGCCGTTGGGGTGGGCCGAGATGGCCCAGCACTCACCGATGGGGCCATCGGGAATGTCGTAGCCAAATACGGTTTCGAGCTGGCGACCGCCCCAGATCTTCTCGTGGAAGATCGGCGTCAGCTTAATCAAATCGGACATGTTCATACCCCCATTGTGTTGCGCGGGCGCTGCACAAAACAGCTCAAAGCGAGCGCCCGGATGACTACAAAAACCTATGCCAACGTTACGTTGTGCAACTCAAAGCGGTCGCCAACGTTGCGCGAGACCGAATACTCAAAGGCGGCGCCGCTGTCCAAAAAGCCAATCTGGGTGAGCTCGAGCAGGGGAGAGCCAGGCTTGGTGTCCAAGCGCTCGGCTTCTTCCTCGGTTGCTGCCACGGCGCGAATGGTACGGTGGAAGCTCGAAATCTTCAGCCCACATTGCTCGCGGATGAAGTGGTAGACCGATCCGTACAGGTCCTTCTTTTTAAGGCCTGGAATCAGCTCGAGGGGCATGTAGGTGTACTCGATAACGATGGGCTTCTCATCGGCCTGACGCACGCGCACGATGTGATAGGCAAAGTCATCCTCGGCAATTCCCAGCTGGGCTGCGATGTCCGCTGGTGGATTAACAATCGAGAAATCGTAGACCACCGAGGTCACCTTCTCCCCGCGGTGCTCATACGAAAAGCCCTGGGCACGGTCGTTTTTGCCCTGGAAAAACGCCTGACCGGGAAGTCCCGCCGTGTCCTTAACGTAGGTACCCGATCCGCGTCGGCTGGTAATAAGACCTTCCTCGGTGATTTGCTCGATAGCTCGTTTGACGGTGATTTTGGAAACGCTATAGAGCTCGCAGAACTCAACGACGGTGGGAAGCTTGTCGCCCGGTTTAAGAGTGCCATCCTCGATGCTTCGACGAATATCTGCAGCTATCGCCTCGTATTTGGGAATCATTGAACCTCCTTTCCGACATATATCAATACGCAAGTAAGTATAACCCTTAACAAGGCACCCATATAACCTTTATCTAAGAAGCTCGAGAAAGAAAAAAGAAAAAGACGCTTTACTTTTAGAATTAGAGCGCTATAGTTTAAGCAACGAACGGAATCTTTCCACAGAACAGGATCGACCGTTTGGGGACGGTTTTGTTTTGGCGGGTTGGATATCGGTATGACCGGTGCGCGCCCGCGCCGGATAACCTGCCAAAGCAAACCCGTCTCCAACCGGAAGCTCTAGAACACGAAAGCGAGGACTTTGATGGCACAGTATCAGCTGCCCAACGACTTCTTCTTTGGCGCTGCTATGTCCGGCCCGCAGACTGAGGGTCAGTGGAACCAGGGCGGCAAGCTCGAGAACCTGTGGGACACCTGGTCCATCCAGGATTTGGGCTCGTTCTACAACTGCGTTGGCTCTTACGCCGGCAATGACTTTATGGCCAAGTACCAGGAAGACCTTCGCATTTTGAAGGACTTGGGCCTGGATACCTATCGCACTTCCATCCAGTGGAGCCGTCTGCTCGATGCCGACGGCAACCTCAACGAGGAAGGCGCCGCGTGGTATCACGAGTTGTTCCGCGCCTCTCGCGAAGCCGGCCTGGAGCCGTTTGTCAACTTGTACCACTTTGACATGCCCACCTACCTTTTTAACCGTGGCGGCTGGGAGAGCCGTGAGGTTGTCGAGGCTTACGCACATTACGCCGACGTCGCCTTCCACGAGTTTGGCCAGGAGATCAAGTACTGGTTCACCTTTAACGAGCCCATCGTCGAGCCCGAGCAGCGCTATCAGGAGGGCGTGTGGTTCCCGCAGCTCCACGACTTTAGCCGCGCTCGCACCGTGCAGTATCACATCTCGCTGGCACATGCGCTGGCCGTGGCCAACTACCGTCGCGCCTATGACGAGGGCGCCGTTCGCAGCGATGCCAAGATCGGCATGATCAACTGCTTTACCCCGGTCTACACCAAGGAGAACCCCAGCGAGGCGGACCTCGAGGCCGTGCGTATGACCAGCGGCATCAACAACCGCTGGTGGCTCGACCTCATTACCAAGGGCGAGCTTCCCGCCGACGTGCTCGACAGCCTGGCCGAGGGCGGCGTTAAGCTTCCGTTCCGTGCCGGCGACCAAGAGATTCTTAAGCAGGGTGTTGTCGACTGGCTCGGTTGCAACTACTACCACCCCACGCGCGTTCAGGCGCCGGCGAGCAAGATCGACCAGTACGGTCTGCCGCACTTTGCCGACGAGTACGTGTGGCCCGACGCCGTTATGAACGAGAGCCGCGGCTGGGAGATCTACCCGCAGGGCCTCTACGACTTTGGCATGGACTGCGCTAAGAACTACCCCGATCTTGAGTGGTTCGTTTCCGAGAACGGCATCGGCATCATGGACGAATACAAGAACCGTGACGCCGAAGGAACCATCCAGGATGACTACCGCGTCGACTTTGTACGTCAGCACCTAGAGTGGGTTGCCAAGGCAATTGCCGAGGGCGCCAAGTGCCGTGGATACCATTATTGGGCCGTCATCGATAACTGGTCTTGGGCGAATGCCTTTAAGAACCGTTACGGTTTTGTCGAGGTCGACCTTATGGACGGCTACAAGCGCCGCCTTAAGAAGTCGGCAGCTTGGCTCAAGCAGGTCGCCACGACTCACGTGGTTGATTAGCGAACGGGCGAACGCCCAGACCGCGCGCCGCTGCGCGCAACGCATGGCACATCTGGTGGCAGAGGGCGACAGACCACCGTGCGCATAGGAAAAGGCCGGATTTGAAAGTTAGGAGCAATCATGGCCAGTGACAACGGAAAGAGCTTCCTCGACAAGTTTGCCGAGGTCTCTGCGAAGGTGGGAAACCAGGTTCACCTGCGTTCCCTGCGTGACGCCTTCGCGACCATCACGCCGCTCTATATCCTTGCGGGTATCGCGGTTCTTATTAACAACGTCGTGTTCCCCCTGTTCCCGCTCGATGCGGCGGGCCTTGCCAACCTTCAGACGTGGGGCTCGGCAATTACGCTGGGCACCCTCAACGTCTCTGCCATTATCTTGGCCGGATTGATTGGCTACAGCCTCGCCAAGAACAAGCGTTTCGATAACCCGCTCGCTTGCGTGGTCGTCGCCATCTCTGCCTTCGTCATCATGATGCCGCAGCAGATCACCGCCTCGCTTGCCGCCACGAGCCCACTTCTCACCGACAAGATCACCTCCGCCGAGGTCACGGGCGCCCTTTCGACTGCCAACACCGGCACCAACGGTCTGTTCTCGGCTATTATCATCGCCCTGCTTTCCGTCTCGCTCTTCATCAAGATTTCTGGCGTCGAGAGGCTCAAGGTTAAGCTGGGCGAGGGCGTGCCTCCCGCGGTCTCCAACTCCTTCAACGTCATGATTCCGATGCTGCTTAACCTCGCGGTCTTCGCTCTTGCCGCAGCCCTGCTCGCCGTGTGCGCCGGCACCGATCTGTGCACCATCATCTCCACGTGCATCTCCAACCCGCTCAAGAGCATCATGAACGCTGGTCCGTGGGCTGTTATCCTCATCTACACCCTTGCTAACCTGCTGTTCTGCGTCGGTATTCACCAGTCCACCATCTCTGGCGCTACCGTCGAGCCGATCCTGACCATGCTCATCGTCGACAACATGGCTACCTTTGCCGCCGGTGGCACCATCCAGCCCGATCACTACATGAACATGCAGATCGTTAACAGCTTCGCCCTCATCGGCGGCTCGGGCTGCACCCTCATGCTCCTGCTCGACACGCTCCTGTTCTCCAAAAACAAGGCTTCCGAGACCGTTTCCAAGATGGCTATCCTGCCTGGTCTGTTCAACATCAACGAGCCGGTTATCTACGGTTACCCCATCGTGTACAACCTGCCGCTCATGATCCCGTTTGTCCTCCTTCCCGACCTGTTCATCGGCATCACCTATGGCCTTACCTGCGCAGGCATCATCAGCCCCTGCATCGCCCAGGTGCCCTGGACCATGCCTCCCGTCATCAATGCCCTGCTCGCTACGGGCTTTGACTGGCGCGCCGGCGTGTGGCAGGCTATCGAGATTGTCATTGGCATGGCCGTCTACCTGCCCTTTATGAAGATTTCCGAGAAGGCAATCGCCAAGCAGGAGGCTCTCGCCGAGTAGAACGCCTAACGTTCGTCCCTTTCACCTTTGCGGGCGCCGGTACGCGGTGCCGGTGCCCGCAGCTCTCTCCCTTGTGTAAAGATGCAGGGGGGTGGGCACAATAGCCGCAAGGAATAAAACCAGTTGTCGTCTGCGCGCCGCGCAGTTATAAGGAGGAAACCATGAAGAAGATCATGCTCTGCTGCAATGCCGGTATGTCCACGAGCCTGCTGGTCCAGAAGATGCAGGCCGAGGTTGCAAACCGTGGTCTGGATATTGAGGTCGAGGCTCGTCCCATGAACGAGGCCCACGATCACCTGGACGAGTGCGACATGTTGCTGCTTGGTCCGCAGATCGGCTACACCAAGGGCGATTTTGAGAAGGAGGCCGCCGGCCGCTTCCCGGTCGAGGTTATCAACATGGTCGACTACGGCCGCATGAACGCTGCCGGCATCATCGACCACTGCGTCAGCGTGATGGGCTAGGTGCTCTGCATGGAGGATATGAACGAACTGCAGATGACCTGCTTTGAGATCATCAGCTACGTCGGCACCGCCAAGAGCATGTACATCAATGCCGTGCAAAAGGCCAAGGAGGGCGATTTTGACGCCGCCGAGGAGCTTATCAAGCAGGGCGACGAGGCCTATAACGGTGGCCACGATGTTCACATGGGGCTTCTGAAGAAGGAGGCCAACGGCGAACGTAACGGCGAGGCCCCGTTGATTTTGCTGCATGCCGAGGACCAGATGGCCGGCACCGAGACCATGCGCGTCATGGCGACGGAGCTCATCGAGGTTCACAAGCAGCTGCAGGCACTTCAGGCCTAGTCGGCGTTATCGCCGCGACGGACCGTGCGGTCCAACAGACAACATAGTCCCTTTGACGGGCGCCGGGAGCCTCCGCCTCCCGGCGCCTTTATTTTTGGGGATGGTCTTGCGCGGCCTGTTGGGCAGCCATTTGCGTTTCCCCAGATAAAACCTGCCAAAACAAACCTGTCCCTTTTTGGTAGGTTTTTGCCTTGGGAGCGGTACCATACAGGCAATGTTTAAACGAGAAAGGCGGGCTCCCATGGAACCTAAACAGTATTACATCGGCATCGACGTCGGCGGCACTTCGGTTAAGGAGGGCCTGTTCGACGAGGACGGCAACCTGCTTGCCAAGGCCAGCGTGCCCACGCCTCCTATCGTTGACGCTGCGGGCTTTGCCGCGGTGACCGAGGCTATCGACCAGGTGGTCGCCAAGGCACAGATTCCGCGTGCCTTTGTGGCGGGCATTGGCCTGGCCGTTCCGTGTCCCATCCCGGCGTCGGGCGATGCCAAGGTCAAGGCCAACATTGCCATTAACCTGCCCGAGCTGAGGGTCGCCATTCAGAAGCACTGCCCCGATGCGGTCGTTAAGTATGAGAACGATGCCAACGCCGCTGCCATGGGCGAGGCCTGGCTCGGTTCTGCCAAGGGCGTGCAGAACGTGGTGATGGTCACCATCGGTACCGGCGTGGGCGGCGGCGTTATCGTTAACGGCGACGTGGTATCGGGCGTTGTGGGCGCCGGCGGCGAGATTGGCCACATGTGCCTGAACCCGGCCGAGGAGCGCACCTGCGGCTGTGGCGGCCATGGCCATCTGGAGCAGTATTCCAGCGCCACCGGCGTGGTGAGCAACTACCTTGCCGAGTGCAAGAAGGCGGGCGTCGAGCCCATTGAGCTCACCGGCCCCTCCGATTCCAAGGACGTGTTCCAGGCCTGCCGCGAGGGCGACAAGCTTGCGCTGGCCGCAGCCGACACCATGGCCGACTACCTTGGCCGCGCCCTGGCGCTTATCGCCAACGTGGTCGACCCCGAGATGTTCCTGATCGGTGGCGGCGCGTCTGCCTCGGCCGATGTTTATCTCGACAAGGTTCGCGAGCACTTTAAGCAGTACGCGCTCTCTGCCTCGCGCGAGACGCCCATTAAGGTCGCTTCGCTCGGAAACGACGCCGGCATCATCGGTGCCGCCTACGTAGCCCTGCGCGCCGCCGGTAAATAGTCGGTGCAGGAGGGCGGTGGTACAAGGGGGCAGACTTCGCCCCCAGGCTCGCCCCAAATTGCGCCGCGGCCCTTGCGTCTCATAAGGTTCGGCGCCAGCGTGCTACCATAGCTACGTCCAAGTACACATATCAAGTGGAGGATATCCATGGCAAACGTTCTTGTCTTTGGTCACCAGAACCCCGATAACGACGCCATCATGAGCGCCGTCGTCCTGTCCCAGCTGCTCAACCAGGTTGAGTATGCCGGCAACACCTACGAGGCCTGCGCCCTGGGTCAGCTTCCGGCAGAGTCCGCCAAGCTGCTCGCCGACGCCGGCATCGCCGAGCCCCGCGTGATCGAGTCCGTCGAGGCCGGTCAGCTCGTCGTCCTCACCGACCACAACGAGTCTGCCCAGTCCGTCGCCGGCCTTAAGGACGCCACGGTCTTTGGCGTTGTCGATCATCACCGCATCGGCGACTTCGAGACCGCCGGCCCGCTGCACTACATCTGCCTGCCCTGGGGTTCCAGCTGCACCATCGTCACCAAGCTCGCCGGCGTGCTCGGCGTTGAGCTTTCCGACGTCCAGGCCAAGCTGCTGCTCTCGGCCATGATGACCGACACGCTTATGCTCAAGAGCCCCACCACCACCGATGTCGACCGCGCCGTCGCCGCCAAGCTCGGCGAGCAGGTGGGCGTCGACCCGGTCAAGTTTGGCATGGAGGTCTTCCTCACCCGTCCGTCCGGCTCCTTCACCGCTGCCGAGATGGTCGGCAACGACATCAAGATGTTCGAGCCCGCCGGCAAGAAGCTGCTCATCGGCCAGTACGAGACCGTCGACAAGAGCCGCGCGCTCGGCATGATCGATGAGATTCGCGAGGCCATGCGCGCCTACGCCGCCGAGAAGGGTGCCGACGGCATTGTCCTGTGCATCACCGACATCATGGAGGAGGGCTCGCAGGTCCTGCTCGAGGGCGAGACCGAGGCTGCTCAGAAGGGCCTGGGCATTGCCGACGAGCACGACGGCGTCTGGATGCCGGGCGTCCTCTCCCGTAAGAAGCAGGTCGCTGCTCCCATCATGGCCGCCTGCTAGGTTGAGTTGACCAAACGCCACGACCGGATCGCGGACGCCCCGCGCTCCGGTCGTTTTTTGTGCACGGCGCCGCGTCGTCTCTTGGACAGGCGTGCCCGTGCCGTTGAGCAAATAATGTTCAACCTGTGGTTCCGCTTTTCGGCCACGCCTGCGTGCTTGTCGTGCAGGGTAGGCTAGATGCAAGCGTAATACGTTAGAGCGCGGCGCCGCCATCTGGGCGGGCCGTGCTTTTTTAAGACGGGAGCCATCCCGTGAAAGGAGCCGCCCATGGCAGCAACTGAGCAGCTGTTCAACGTCCGTGAGCGCAAGCGTTTTGAGCGTCACGACATTTGGGAGCGCATTGCCGAGAACGGCACGATTTCCGCCGCCGTCATGGTCTTCGCCGCCATCGCCGCCGTCATTTGCGCCAATACCGATGCCTACGAGGCCATCCATCACTTTTTGGAGACCCCGTTGTATGTGGGTCTGGGCAACCTTACGGCCGGTCTCACCGTTGAGCTTTTCGTCAACGACTTCCTCATGGCGATTTTCTTTTTGCTGGTGGGCATCGAGCTTAAGTACGAGATGACGGTCGGCGAGCTTAAAAACCCGCGTCAGGCCATGCTTCCCATGCTGGCGGCCGTGGGCGGCGTCGTCGTTCCCGCCTGCATCTACCTAATCTTTAACCATGCCGGCGCGCACAACGGCTGGGCCATTCCCATGGCAACCGATATCGCCTTTGCGCTGGGCGTGCTGTCGCTTTTGGGCAATCGCGTGCCCAACGGCGTGCGCGTGTTCTTCTCGACGCTCGCCATCGCCGACGACCTCATCTCCATCGCCGCCATCGCCATCTTCTACGGCCAGAGCCCCAATCCGTTTTGGTTAGGCGCTGCTGCGCTTGTGACCTGCGCGCTCGTGTGGCTCAACAAGACGCAGCATTACCGCCTTGCCCCGTATTCGGTACTGGGTCTGCTGTTGTGGTTCTGCATGTTCAAGAGCGGCGTGCATGCTACGCTCGCCGGCGTCATCCTGGCCTTCACCATTCCGGCCAAGTGCGGCGTCAAGCTCGATAGCCTCACCGATTGGTTGGGCGAGTGCCTGCCGCTGCTCGATGACCGCTACGACGACGAGGCGCACATCTTGGGCCAGCATGACTTTACCGTCTCGACCACCAGGGTCGAGCGCGTCATGCACCGCGTGACCCCGCCGCTCATCCGCATGGAGCGTCTGATCTCCACGCCGGTCAACTTTGTGATCCTGCCGATCTTTGCGTTCGTGAACGCGCAGGTTCGTCTAGTGGGCGTGGACATGAGCACGCTGCTCACCGACCCGGTGACGCTCGGCGTGTACTTTGGCATGTTGCTGGGCAAGCCGATCGGCATCTTTGGCATGACGTTTGCCCTGGTTAAGCTTAAGGCCTGCGAGCTGCCGCACAATGTCAACTGGCACATGATTGCCGGTGTGGGCATTCTGGGCGGTATCGGCTTTACCATGTCGATTCTCATCAGCGGCCTTGCCTTCCCGACCGCCCAGTTTGAGGTTCTGGCTGCCAAGGCCGCCATCCTTGCCGGTTCGGTCACCGCTGCCGTGCTCGGCATGATCTACATGAGCGTGGTCTGCAAACACCCCGCGCCCAAGGGCGAGTAAAAGCGAAAAAAACGGGGCCGGACATGCCCCGGATACCCTCGTATGCAAAAAACGCCGTTTGTGAGCACTGTCACAAACGGCGTTTCATTTATTTGGCCACGGGCCCCAATGACTGGGGCTATTCCACGGTGCCGTAGACGGCGCCCCAGCCGTGGGCGGCTAAGGCGGAATTGAGCTGGTCGCAAAGTGACTGGCGGTCGTAATAGCCGGGCGGTAGCAGGTTGACGATCTCCATGAGATCGGGCGCCAGGTCCAAGATCTCGGCCTGCACGATCAGATCCAGGCGGTCGATGGCGTGGCGGTCGTAAAACAGTCCGTCGACCAGGCGCTGCAGGTCGCCGAATTCCTCGGCCTGGAACGATCCATACTCCATAGTGCCTCCTTGGGCGCCCCACGCCGGCATGCGCGGCGATTCGTAATTTATTGCGATGTACTTAATCTATCACGGCTTCATAACGTTGCGGCGGTGGCGGTCTATACTTAGACGAACTGCAACGTACCGCTTCGCGAAAGGTCGCACCCCATGCAGACGATCTACCAGAAGATGGAAACCACCGAACTCGATGCCGCCATCGAGGCGCTCAAAGCCGAGGTCGCCGAGGTCAAGGCCAAGGGCCTGGCGCTCGACATGGCGCGCGGCAAGCCGTCGCCCTCCCAGGTGGACATCTCGCGCCCCATGCTCGATATCCTCAATGCCGACGCCGATCTGCACGACGGCAACGTCGATTGTTCCAACTACGGCTGTTTTGAGGGTATTCCCTCGGCACGCAAGTTGGCAGGGGAGTTCCTGGGCTGTCCCGCCGAGCAGACGCTCGTACTGGGTTCGTCGAGCCTGCTGATTGAGCACGACATCGCCGGCATGTTCTGGCGTTGCGGCTCGTGCGGCAGCGAGCCTTGGGAGGCTTACGAGGCCGCGCACGACGGCAAGAAGGTCAAGTTCCTGTGCCCCGTTCCCGGCTACGATCGGCACTTTGGCATCACCGCCGACTTGGGCATCGAGAACGTCCCCGTCGCGATGACCGACAACGGCCCCGACATGGACGAGATCGAGCGCCTCGTTGCCGCCGACGACTCCATTAAGGGTATCTGGTGTGTGCCCAAGTATTCCAACCCCACGGGCATCACCTTTAGCGAGGACACCGTGCGTCGCCTGGTCGAGATGCCCACGGCCGCGCCCGATTTCCGCATCTTCTGGGACAACGCCTACTGCGTGCATGACCTGTACGACGAGACCGACGAGCTCGCAAACATCTTTGACCTCGCTCGCACGGCGGGCACCGAGGACCGCGTGGTGGCCTTTGCCTCGACGTCCAAGATCACCTTCCCGGGCGCCGGCATCGGCTTTATCGGTGCGAGCCCCGCGGTCATCGCCGAGTTCTCCAAGCGCCTGAAGGCCGGCCTCATCAGCGCCGACAAGCTCAACCAGCTGCGTCACGTGCGTTTCCTTCCCACCATCGAGGCGGTCAAGGAGCACATGAAAAAACACGCTGAGTTCCTGCGTCCGCGCTTTGAGGCCGTCGAGCGCAAGCTCACCGAGGGCCTGGGCGACACGGGTTGCGCCACCTGGACGCACCCCCGCGGTGGCTACTTTGTAAGCTTCGATGGTCCCGAGGGCTCGGCCCAGAAGGTCGCCGCGCTCTGCGCCGACCTGGGCGTCAAGCTCACGCCGGCCGGTGCTACCTGGCCCTATGGCAAGGACCCGCGCGACACTAACATCCGCATCGCGCCAAGCTATCCCACGGTCGAGGACCTGGAGGCCGCGCTCGATGTGCTGGTGCTGGCCGTTAAGCTTGTCGCTGCCGAGCTTGCGCGTGCCGAGCGCGCCTAACGCGCGGCTTTCCGTACTATCCGCACTTTCGATACGTAAAGGAGCGTATACATGGATTTGGGTATTTCCACCAACCCCACGCCAGAGCTCTACACCATTAAGGTAACCGGCGAGATCGATATCTCGAACGCCGATAGCCTGCGCAATGCCATCGACCTGGCGCTCGAGCAGCCCACTGAGGCCGTTGAGCTCGATTTTGCCCAGGTGAGCTACATCGATTCAACGGGCATTGGCGTGCTCGTGGGCGCCGCGCACCACGCGGTCGACCACGGCAAGCGCTTTAGCTGCACCAATGTGCAGCCCCCGGTGATGCGCGTGGTTCAGCTGTTGGGTGTCGACCAAGAGATTTCGATCACCGCTGCATAATCTTTGCCCCCAAAAGGGCATGCCGTTTGGCATATGTTTGTGATGCGCTCGGACGTTTTGGCGTCCGGGCGCTATACTTGACCGAATGAATAGACGAGTTCCGGCCGAATGGCGCGGTGCGGGCTCGACTCACATCGAGCCTTGGAGGTATGTGTGTTTGGTATTGGAGAGGGTGAGCTCGCGATCATCGTGGTCTTCGGCTTTTTGCTGTTTGGCCCGGATAAGCTCCCGCAGATGGGCCGCACGATCGGCCGTGCCATCCGTCAGTTCCGCGAGACGCAGGAAAAGATGACGGCCGTTGTTCAGTCTGAGATCATCGATCCGGTGAGCGAGGCCGCGTCGGCTCCGGTTAAGCCCAAGAAGGCTGCCGTCGATGACGATTCGGACGCGGACGAGGATGCCGCCGAGACGGCTGCGCCCGCAAAGAAGGAGACCTTTGCCGAGCGCCGTGCCCGCCTTGCTGCCGAGAAGGCCGCGAGCGAGGGTGCCACCGAGGACGAAGGTGCTGCTGGGGAGGCCGAGGGTGCCGAGCCTGCCGCTGCTGCCGATACCGCCGTCGAGCCCGAGCCCGAGCCTGCTGCAGAGCCCGAGCCCGAGCCCGAGCCGGCAGAGCCCACGACGGCCGACCTCTATGCCCGTCGTCCCCGCAAGCGCAAGGCCGTCGTCGACCAGCTCGCTCGCGAGCTCGAGGCCGAGGACGACGCCGCTGCCGCCGACGCCTCGAAGGGAGGCGATGAGTAATGCCTATCGGACCTGCGCGAATGCCGCTCTTCGATCACCTGGGAGAGCTCCGTCGCCGCCTGACCATCGTGGTCGTGTCGGTGTTTGCCGCCGCCATCGTGCTGTATTTCGCCACGCCTGTTGTGCTCGACATCCTGGAAGATCCCATCCGCTCCTTTGTGCCGGATGGTAAGTTCTACATCACCACCACACTCGGCGGCTTTGGCTTGCGCTTCTCGCTGGCCATCAAGATGGCCGTGGTCATGTGCACGCCCATGATTATCTGGCAGATTCTGGCGTTTTTCCTGCCGGCGCTTCGCCCCAACGAGCGCAAGTGGGTCGTGCCCACGGTGCTTGCCTCGACGGTGCTGTTCTTCCTGGGCGCAATCTTTTGCTACTTCATCATCATTCCCGCGGGCTTTGAGTGGCTCATCGGCGAAACTTCGGCCGTCGCCACGGCGCTGCCCGACCTGGAGAACTACGTCAACATGGAGCTGCTCTTTATGATCGGCTTTGGTGTGGCGTTTGAGCTGCCGCTCATCATCTTTTACCTGTCCGTCTTCCATATTGTGTCCTATGCGGCCTTCCGCGGCGCCTGGCGCTACGTGTACGTGGGCCTGCTCGTGGGCTCGGCTGTGATTACGCCCGACGGCTCGCCCGTTACGCTGGGCCTCATGTATGGCGCCCTGCTCTCGCTCTACGAGATTTCGCTTGCCATCGCCCGTGTGGTCATTACCGCGCGCGAGGGCAAGGAGGGCTTGTTTGTGAGCCGTCTGGACCTGTTTTCGGACGACGAAGAGGACGACGAGGAGTAAATCGGTATGCACGAGGTTGGCATTGTCAACGGCATACTCGATACAGTGATTCGCGCGGCGCGTGGGGCGGGGGCCTCGCGCGCCGTTTTGGTAACGCTGCGTATCGGGGATATGACCGAGGTCGTGCGCGAAGCACTCGACTTTGCGTGGGAGACATTTCGCGACGAGGACCCGCTCACGCGCGGCTGCGAGCTTGCCGTGGAGGAGGCCCATCCACAAAGCGAGTGTCTGGACTGCGGTGAGGTCTTTGAGCACGACCGCTTCCATTGCCGCTGCCCCCAATGTGGCGGCGCCAACGTGCGTCTGCTGCACGGCCGCGAGCTCGACATCGCCAGTATCGAAATCGAAACCCCCGATGATTAACCCATCAGCCATCTGGTGACGGGGTATAAAGGGGCCAAAGTAAGGAGTGCCGAGTATGGCCGAGAAAACGATTGATATCGCATCGCCGATTCTGTCGCGCAATGAGCGCCTGGCAGATCAGCTACGTCAGCGATTTAATGAGACAAACACCTATGTGATCAATGTGCTGTCGAGCCCCGGCTCGGGTAAGACAACCACGATTCTGGGCACCAACGAGCGCCTGCGTGACAAGGCCGGCTTGCGCTGCGCTGTTATCGAGGGCGATATCGCCTCGGATGTCGACGCCATCACCATGAAGGAAGCCGGCATGCCCGCCATCCAGATCAACACGGGCGGCCTGTGCCACCTCGAGGGCAACATGATCATGGAGGCTGTCGACGCGTTCGACCAAGCGGTGGGCCTTCAAAACATCGACGTCATCTTTATCGAAAACGTGGGTAACCTGGTCTGCCCAGTCGACTTTGACCTGGGCGAGAACCTGTCCATCATGATCCTCTCGGTGCCCGAGGGCGACGACAAGCCTATCAAGTACCCGGGCATCTTCCAGCACGCCGGCGCACAGCTGCTCAACAAGGTCGACGTGGCCCCGGCTTTCGATTTTGACATGGATAGGTATACTAAGACACTCGATGACCTCAATCCGCAGGCGCCGCGGTTTGCCGTGAGCGCGCGCAAGGGCGAGGGCATGGATGCCTGGTGCGATTGGCTCATCGGGCAGATTGAGCAAGCAAGGGCGTAAATCGGCCGCCATACGGGCGGGCGTAGCCGCAGAGATACGAGATAGGAGCCTCTTTTGAAGCTCATCATCGCCGAGAAAAACGACGCCGCGCGTCAGATTGCCGAGCGTCTGTCCACGGGTAAGCCCAAAAAGGACAAGGTGTACAACACCGCCATCTACCGTTTTGAGTGGAAGGGCGAGGAGTGCGTGACGATCGGCCTTGCCGGTCACATCCTTGCGCCCGATTTTTGCGACAGCGTGCTGTTCGATAAAAAGCTGGGCTGGTATTCGGTCACCGAGGACGGCGAGATGCTGCCGGCCGACATACCCGATGGCCTGGCGCGTCCGCCCTACGACACCAAGCGCAAGCCGTTCCTTGCCGACGGCATCTCAATCAAGGGCTGGAAGCTCGAGAGCCTGCCCTATCTCACCTGGGCGCCCGTCATTAAGTTGCCGGCCGAGAAAGAGCTCATTCGCTCGCTCAAGAACCTTGCCAAGAAGTCCGACAGCGTCATCATCGCTACGGACTTCGATCGCGAGGGCGAGCTGATCGGTTCGGATGCCCTCAACAAGGTGCGCGAGGTTGCGCCCGACCTGCCGGTCGCCCGCGCCCAGTATTCTTCGTTTACCAAGGCCGAGATCACGCAGGCCTTCGATAACCTCGTCTCGCTCGACCAGAACCTGGCCGACGCCGGCGAGAGCCGTCAACACATCGACCTCATCTGGGGTGCGGTGCTCACGCGCTACCTGACGCTTGCCAAGTTTGGCGGCTTTGGTAACGTACGCTCTGCCGGCCGCGTGCAGACGCCGACGCTTGCCCTGGTGGTCGAGCGCGAGCGCGAGCGCATGGCGTTTGTGCCCGAGGATTATTGGCAGATTCGCGGCATGGGTGCCGCTCAGGGTGCTGCCGAGGATGACCGCTTTAAGATCGCTCACAAGACGGCACGCTTTACCGACAAGGACGCTGCCGAGACGGCGTACGGCCATGTCAACGGCGTTGCGACGGCAACCGTCGCCGCGGTGACCAAGCGCTCGCGCAAGCAGCAGCCGCCCACGCCGTTTGCGACCACCTCGCTGCAGGCTGCCGCCGCGGCCGAGGGCATCTCGCCTGCGCGCACCATGCGCATCGCCGAGTCCCTCTACATGGCGGGTCTTATCAGCTACCCGCGTGTCGACAACACCGTGTACCCTGCGACGCTCGATTTGGGTGCCGTGGTGAGCGACCTGGCAAAGATCAACCCGGCGCTGGCGCCGGTGTGCAAAAAGGTGCTCGCCGGCCCCATGAAGCCCACGCGCGGCAAGGTCGAGACCACCGACCACCCGCCAATCTATCCTACGGGCGAAGGTGACCCGTCCACGCTCGATGGCGGCCAACGCAAGCTCTACGACCTCATCGCTCGTCGCTTCCTGGCGACGCTCATGGGTCCCGCGACCATCGAGAACACCAAGCTCGAGCTCGACGTCAACGGCGAGCCGTTCGTGGCCTCGGGTGACGTGCTGGTGACGCCGGGTTTCCGCGAGGCGTATCCGTACGGACTCAAGCGCGACGAGCAGATGCCGCCGCTGGAGCAGGGCGATACGGTCGATGTGTTCGACATTAAGCTCGAGGCCAAGCAGACCGAGCCGCCCGCGCGCTACAGCCAGGGCAAGCTCGTGCAGGAGATGGAAAAGCGCGGCCTGGGCACCAAGTCCACGCGCGCGAGCATCATCGAGCGCCTGTATGCCGTGCGCTACCTCAAAAACGATCCCGTGGAGCCGAGCCAGCTGGGTATCGCCATCATCGACGCACTCTCGCAGTTTGCCCCGCGCATTACGAGCCCCGACATGACCAGCGAGCTCGACGGCGACATGACCCGCGTGGAGCGCGGCGAGGACACCGAGGAGCATGTCGTGACGCACTCGCGCGCGCTGCTGGCCGGCGTGCTCGACGAGCTGCTCAAGCATACGCAGGAGCTGGGCGACGCCATCAGCGACGCCGTCACGGCTGATGCGCGCGTGGGCGCCTGCCCCAAGTGCGGCAAGGACCTGGTTATGAAGACGAGCGCCAAGACCCGCGGCAGCTTTATCGGCTGCATGGGCTGGCCCGACTGCGACGTTACCTATCCGGTGCCGAGCGGCGTCAAGGTGAGTCCGCTCGAGGGCGAGGCGGCCGTGTGCCCCGAGTGCGGTGCGCCGCGCATTAAGTGTCAGCCGTTCCGCCAAAAGGCTTTCGAGATTTGCGTGAACCCCACATGCCCCACCAACTACGAGCCCGACCTTAAGGTGGGCGAGTGCAAGGTGTGTGCCGAGGCCGGACGCCATGGCGATCTGATTGCACACAAGAGCGAGAAGAGCGGCAAGCGCTTTATCCGCTGCACCAACTATGACGATTGCGGCGTGAGCTATCCGCTGCCGGCGCGTGGCAAACTCGAAGCGACGGGCGAGACCTGTCCCGAGTGCGGCGCCCCCATCGTGGTGGTCAACACGGCGCGCGGTCCGTGGCGTATCTGTGTCAACATGGACTGCCCGACCAAGGAGAAGAAGCCCGCCCGCGGCCGCAAGACCACAGCCAAGACGACCGCGGCGAAGAAGACCACGGCGGCAAAGAAGATTGCTGCCAAGAAGACGACCGCCAAAAAGACGACTGTCAAGAAGTCGACTACCAAAAAGACCGCTGCCGACAAGTAGCCGCACGGTCGAGACATCACCTAAAACAAAAACGAGCGAGGACCTCAAAATCCTCGCTCGTTTTTTATCCGGCAGTTAGGGACGTTCCTTTTCTGCCGGCAGTTTAGGAACGTCCCTAACTGCCGGCTCGGGAACGACAAAGCGCTAGTTCACTTCGACGGGTTTGGCGCCGGGGTAGCGCTCCTCAAAGTCTAGGCGGTACTTATTGTCATTGGTGCCCGCCACGTTGTCGCGCGACAGCGGCGCCACGATCTCATTCTTGTGATCCGCAGGCTTGGTGTATTTCAGGCTGATCTCCCAGGCATCACAGATTGCGTCAATGCGGTGGTCCAGGTCGTCATACAGGGCAACGATGTCTTTCCAGGAACTGTAGTTCTTGGAGCTCGTCGGGACGTCCAGGTCCTCGACGATGTCGTAATACTGCTCGATGGTGTCCTCCGTGCGCTCGGCGACGTCGGCGAGATTTTGACGGGCGGTGCGATCTTCTTCCAGATAGCTGCCATTGAAGGCTTGCGCGCAGGCGCGGACCTGGCTATCGAGATCTTCGAGCAGATCGTAGTATTCGCTCAGGCGACGGTAGAGGTTCTGCTCGGAGAGGGTTGCTTCGCCGTCGTCCTCGTCGTCATCGTCATCATCGTCGTACAGGCTGTTGGGATCGCCGAGAGGCTTTAGGTCATCGTCGTCGACGTCATGGTGCAGCTTAGCTACCTCGGTAGTCGTCTGCGTGGCGGAGTTGTCGAACGGCTTGATCACAAAGAAGACGACCAGGGCGATGATGATTGCTACCAGCACAACGATAATGGCGATAAGCAGCTTGGTACCGCTCTTTTTGGCGGCGGGGGCCTGCGGCGAAGTAGGCGCGTATGTAGACGCCGGTTGCTGTTGAGTTGAGGTACCCGTGACGGGCATACGCTGTGTCGTTTCGACCGCTGCGGGGTTGGCGGCGGGGTCAGGACGATAGGCGAGGCGATCGTCCGGTTTGGTTTGCGACGTATCGAGGGAGCCGGTCTGCTCAAACGCGGGCTGGTCATTGCTCGCGGCTGTCTGCTCAACGGGTACACCGCACGAGGTGCAGAACTTGGCATCATCTGCAAGAAGCTTGCCGCACGAGGCACAATACCGAGACATTGCCACTCCTTTCGCCACATTTCAATGCAATACGACGATTATACCCAGCACCCCAAATTCCCCTTCATAAGTTGCGGTGAAATAGGGACTGTTGGCGGTCTCGGAGCTTCAATCAGTCCCTATTTCACCGCAACTTTGGAAAGACACCTTTAGCCATTGGGGACGCGCCGAGCACTGGGGTATCATGGCTTGGTTGGTATATCTGCATTTACGCGCCTTGTAGGAAGGGGCTGCGCCCATGGCTTTTGAGTCCGCTCAACATAGCTTTATCACGCTCGAGGGCGTCGATGGTGCCGGCAAGTCCACGCAGGCGCGCCTGCTTGCCCGCGCGCTCGAACTCGCTGGCTACCAGGTTGTGAGCCTGCGCGAGCCGGGCGGCACCGCCATCAGCGAAAAGATTCGCGCTTTGCTGCTCGACCCCGCCAACACGGCGATGGGCGACACCTGCGAGCTGCTGCTCTACGAGGCCGCGCGCGCCCAGTTGGTGCACGAGGTCATAGCTCCCGCCCTCGCGGCCGGTAAGGTGGTCCTGTGCGACCGCTTCTACGATTCCACGACCTGCTACCAGGCGTTTGCCGACGGCCTCGATCGCCAGATGGTGCGCGACGCCAACAACCTGGCCGTCGCGGGAACGCACCCGGCGCTCACACTCGTCTACCACATCACGCCCGAGCAGGCAGCGCTACGCATGGCAGCCCGTGGTGCGGCAGATCGTATGGAGGCTAAGGGCATGGCATTCCAGGAGCGTGTCTACCAGGGATTTTGTGCCATTGCTGCCGAGGAACCAAGCCGCGTAAAGCTCATCGACGCCACCGCGCCCGTCGCGGAGGTCTTCGAGAAGACGGTCGAGCAGGTTCGCGCGTATGGCCTCGATGTCCCCCAAGATGCCGTCGCCGCCGCGCTTGCCCAGGAGGCCGAGTAACATGGCCCCCGCTCAGGCAAGCCTGCTGGCCAAGCTCGACACCCAACAGCGCGTGCGCGATTTTTTGACCAACGCCGTCGCCAGCGGTCGCGCATCGCACGCCTATCTGTTTTTGGGCGCTCCCGGTGCCGGCAAGCTCGATGCCGCATGGGCGCTCGCCCAGGCCTTCCTGTGCGAGCAGGACGGCTGCGGCGCATGCGACAGTTGCGTGCGCGTTGCTCGGCATACGCATCCCGACGTGCACTATTACACGCCCGAGAGCGCCACGGGCTACCTCATTGCCCAGACCCGCGAGCTGCTCGACGACGTGCCGCTGGCGCCCATCCGCGCCAAGGCCAAGGTCTACATCATCGACCGTGCCGAGCAGCTGCGCGCCAACACCGCAAACGCACTGCTCAAAACACTCGAGGAGCCGCCCGAGGGCGTTATGTTCATCTTACTGGGCACCTCGGCAGACGTGATGCTGCCCACCATCGTGAGCCGCTGCCAGTGCGTGCCGTTTCGGCTGGTGTCGCCCGCCGTCGCCGCGCGTGCCGTGAGCCGCGCAACGGGCCAGGATCTCGCACGCTGTCGCATGGCGGTCGCCGTGGCGGGGAGCCCCACGCGCGGCATCGAGTTCCTTAAGAGCGCCGAGCGCCAGGACGCCCGCCGTCAGATGGTCCGCGCCATCGACTCACTCATTGCCGCCGACGAGGCCGACGTGCTCAGCCGCGCCAAGTCGCTCATCGTCGCCGTTAAGGCGCCGCTCGCCGAGGTCAAGTCCACGCAGGAAAAGGTGCTCGAGCAAAACGCCGATTATCTGTCGCGTGGAGCATTGAAGCAGCTTGAGGACCGCAATAAGCGCGAACTCAACGCGCGCGAGCGTTCGGGTATCATGGAAGCGCTGGCGAGCGCGCGGACGCTCATGCGCGACGTGCTGCTGACGCTTCAGGACGAGGCGGCCGACGTGGTGAACGAAGACGTGCGCGACACGATCGGTCGGCTTGCCGCCGCGACCAATGTTGCGGGTGTCACCCGGGCGCTCGAGGCGGTCGCGACCGCCGAGCGCAACATCGCCAGAAACGTTACTCCCCAGCTGGCCATCGAGGTCATGCTGTTCGATATCAGGAAGGCACTGAAATGCCGTTAGTCGTACCCGTTAAGTTTACCTACGCCTCGCGCGACCTGTGGTTTGACCCGCAGGATCTGGATATTCTCGAGGCCGATTATGCCATTTGCTCCACTGAGCGCGGGACCGAGATCGGCCTGGTCACGGCCGATCCCTTCGAGGTGCCGCAAGACGAGATCGGCCAGCCGCTCAAGCCCGTGCTGCGCGTGGCGAGCGACATCGACCTGCAGCTTGCCGACGACCTGGCCATCCAGGGCGATGAGGCGATGGTCGATTTCCGCCGTCTGGTCAAAGAGCTCGACCTCGAGATGAAGCCGGTCGGCGTCGAGTACCTGTTTGGCGGCGAGAAGGCCGTGTTCTACTTTGCGGCCGAGGAGCGCGTCGATTTTCGTCAGCTCGTCAAGGACCTGTCCTCGACGCTGCACATTCGCGTCGACATGCGCCAGATTGGCGTGCGCGACGAGACCCGTCTGGTGGGCGGCTATGCCCAATGCGGACAGGAACTCTGCTGCACGCGCTTTGGCGGACAGTTTGAGCCCGTCTCGATCCGCATGGCAAAAGAGCAGGACCTGCCGCTCAACTCGTCCAAGATCAGCGGCGTATGCGGCCGCCTGATGTGCTGCCTGCGCTATGAGTTCGAGGCGTACAAGGACTTTAAGAGCCGTGCGCCCAAAAAGAAGACGCTCATCGATACGCCGCTTGGCAAGGCGCGTATCCAGGAATATGACACGCCGCGTGAGCAGCTGGTGCTGCGCCTGGAGAACGGCAAAGTCTTTAAGGTCAACCTAGCCGATATGACGTGCTCGGAGGGCTGCAAAAAGAAGGCCGCCGAGCAGGGCTGCAACTGCCGCCCCGACTGCGTGACGCGCGACGTGCTCGAGCGCATCGAGTCGCCCGAGATGCGCCTGGCGCTCATGGAGCTCGATCGCGAAAACGGCGTCGATGTGGGCGATGGCCTGTCGAGTGCCGACCGTCTGGCCGGCACGTCGATGCCCAAGCGCCGTCGTCGCGATGCTGAATCCGATGCTCGCGCCGGTCAGGGTCAGGGCGAGGGCCGTGGCCGCGGAAAAGGCCGCGGTAAGGCCGAGACACCCGAGGCCGAGGGGGCGGCCGATGGCCGTCGCCGTCGCAAGCGCGCGGGCTCGGGCGATGCTACCGAGGTTGCAGCCGCGGGCAAGAACGCCTCTCGCGAGCGCGAGGTTCAGCAGCCCCAGCAGCAGAATCGCGGCGGCGGCATGAACCCCACACGTCGCCGCCGCCGTCATCTGTCGAGCGAGGAGCGCGAGGACGCCTTCCGCGCCGCAGCTGCTCGCGAGGCCGGTGCCGCTTCCAAGGGCGCCTCGGCCTCCGATGCGCCTGTCGACAAGAGCGGCAAGTCACGTGGCGAGGAGGAGCGCGCGCCGCGTCCGCGCCGTCGCCATTCCTCGGGCGCGCAGCAGAAGCCCTCAGTGCCCTCCGTGGCCGATCAGGTCTCGGATGGCGAGGTCAAGGTCACGCGCCGTCGTCCCGGGGATGGCGGGGGAGCGGCTGCCAAGGCTTCGCGTGGCGCCGCTCGCGACGAGCGCGAGCCGCGCGAGAATCGCGGTGGCGAGGGCTCGGCCGACCAGGGTCAAAAGCGCCGTCGCCGTCGTCGTTCCCGCAAGCCGCGCCAGGATGGTGGCGAGGGCTCGACCCCGTCTTCGTCCGCACCACAACCGCCCGCCGGCGAATAACGCCCGCGAGCGGATTTAACCCGCCTTGCCCCGAGCGCATCGGGGTATCATAGCGCCGAATCAACAACCCTCCCTGCGATCGAGCGTAGGGAGGGTTGTGTCTTGAAGAGCCATCTGAACATATTGAGCCGTCTGCAGAGTGCCGGTGCCCTACCGTTTGCGGACGAATTGCTACCGTTTGCCGAGCGCGCGACGTACGAGGCGCTCGAGGCATTGTCGCCAACACGATGTGCCGGCTGTGAACGCGCCGATGCGCTTATTTGCCAAGACTGCCTGGCCGCGCTCACGCTCATCGACCCACGTCATAGCTGTACCCGATGTGGCGCCCCGTTTGGGGATTTGCTGTGCACTGAGTGTTCGGTCGAGGGCACGTCCTCGGCAATGGCGGAGGCGCTCGACCGCTGCCTGGCGTGCGCCGTCTATGCGCATCCGCTGCCGCGCATCATTAAAGCGTACAAGGATGCGGGCGAGCGACGTCTGGCTCCGTATCTGGCGGAGCTGCTCTACGACACCGCCCTGCATGCCCAGGTCGTAGCTCCCGATCGCTACGGAGGCGTGCTTTCCGGTGCGGATGCGGTGGTGTTTGTGCCTGCGACGGCGGCAGCGTTTCGGCGGCGTGGTTTTGATCATATGGAGGCTATTGCGCGCCCATTTTGCGAGCTGTCGGGTGTTCCTCTGCTCGATGCTCTCGTCAAGTACGGGCATGGCGACCAGCGCGAACTCGGTCGTGAGGAGCGCCGCGAGCGTGCCCGAGGTATGTACGAGACGGTTGAGGACGTGCACGGCCGCCGCCTGCTGCTTATCGACGACGTTATCACCACGGGTGCGACGATGGCAGCGGCTTCGGCGGAACTCAAGCGCGCCGGTGCCACGGCTGTTGATGGCCTCGCTATCGCACGCGTTTGGTAGGGGTGGTTCAGATGGCAATAAAGATCGGGCAGCGTGGCAAGCCTGCAAGCGAGCAGCTGGCTGCTTCCGTAATTCTGACGGGCGCCTCGGCGCTACGCATGATGCGCGCCGAGCGCCGGCAGATGGGCTACATAAGCTGGAAGGACCTTAATCCCGATGAAGAGCGCCGTGTGCTGCGCACATCGTCGCCCTCGACCGAGGACATCTATCTTCCCGATTTGGTGCGGATTGGGGCCGCAAGCGGCGAGGCGCAAGAGGATTTGTGCTTGCTGGTAGGGTCTGCAGCGCAGCGCCGCCGTATTCTTGGCGTGAGCTGGTCCGTATGCTCCGAGTTGCCCGCCGGCTCGATTCTAGAGGTGGAACCGGGGGTGTACAGTCTATCTCCCGAGGCCCTTTGCGTAGCCGTCGCGCGCGAGGTCGGCTGCATCCAGGCATTTGCCCTGGCCCAGGAGCTGTGCTCTAAGATTTCACTGAGTGACCGCGGGAAGTATCTGCCTCCCTACACCTCGCCTGTCGTGAACAAATTGGCAAAGGACAAAGACCAGCCGCCAGATGTCGGTTACTTTGAGGTCGAGTCCGTGCTGACACCCGATTGCCTGGTAGATTACCTCGCGGCATGCAAGGGGAGCGCGGCCAAGCAGCTGCGGCGGCTGTGTCCCTATCTGTCGGAAAACCTGCGTTCACCCATGGAGTGCATCATGCTTGCCATGTTTTCGCTTCCGTTTTCCTATGGCGGATTTGCCTGTGGTCCCTTTAAGACCGACTACAAGATCGAGTTCAACGACCGTGCACAGGCGATCTCGGGGATGCCGCATGCGGTTTGCGATGCCTTTCAGGAAGCAGCCCGGTTTGACTTGGAATACAACGGTGAGCTGGGCCATTCTTCTCGGAGGGGACGTATCCATGATGAAAAGCGCAACACGGGCTTGATTACTATGGGAATCGAGGTCGCGACGGTCAACAACGAAATGCTCTGTGACATGGAAGCGATGGAAGCACTCGCATGGCGCATCCACCAGCGTATGGGTAAGCGATATCAGAATCGCGTAGAGGCTCGTCGAAAGAGGCAAGATGCTCTGCTGAATACGCTCCGAGCGTGCTTTGGGCTCAAACCAGCGTAAAACTATGGCTTTATAGGGGGTCTGTTTATATGCTCTGTGCAAAAAACGGCAAATATGAGTACTGTTACTAGATTAGTGACAGCAAAAACAAAGAAACTTGGGCCGATAATCTGGATTCAGCGAAGAGATAATAAACGAATGTGGAATATCTTGGCGCCAAGCAGGCTGTGCGGAACTCAAAAAGGGCTCGTGAGGTGGTAATACGCTGCTACTAAATTGGTAACAGTACTCATATTTGCCGTTTTTTGCACACGGCACCCTGAGACGGGTGCCCCGGAGCTCCCCGTAGGGGAGCTCCGGGCTTCATAGGGGCACGAATGGTCCGCTCCGACCCGCAAAATCTGTACTCGAGATGCGAATGACGCCCCTAACCTTAAACTTTAGCTTGAACTTAGCTATAATGCGCTTCGTTCCTACCAGGCTGTGGTTGCGGACGGACGAAATGCCCGTCCTAGTCCAAGACAGACGCGGTCAAAGGGATCCACGTAAGCGACCGCGTGCACGCGGCGCGATCATGGCGCGTCCTAGATGTAAGCCGCACCGTCCGTTCTACTTTCTTTGGGGCAATACCGCCTCGCGGGCGAGCGGGTCAGTCGTGAAGGTGGCTGCGGCCTCCCGAGCAAACACCCCGGTGCGCAAGTGTGGGGTCAAATACCAGGTCAGCTGGTGGGAACAACCTGATATTCCGCGCAACGCACGGATTGTATACGACACAGAAGGCAGGGTAGTGGACATGGTGAGGGGCAGCTTGATGCACGCGGCTCGGTTGGGTGCTGGGACCGCAGCGGTCATTGCCGTTTTGGGCCTGAGCGGATGCGCGTTCAACCCGCTGTCTACGTTCACGACTCCCACGATCGACCAGATCGAGTACGAGACCGTCACGCCGGCGGTGTCGGACGATGCCCTGGTCACTCCCGGAACCCTGACGGTCGCCCTCGATACTTCCGATGCGCCGCAGGCCATGCAGGACGCCGACGGCGAGCTCACGGGGTATGCGGTTGACGCCGCCCGCGCCCTCGCAAGCCGCATGGGCCTTAAGGTCGCCTTTGTCGATGCGTCCTCGGCAGGTTCCGCGCTCGGCGACAAAAAGGCCGATATCTTTATCGGCGAGATTAACTCCACGGACGGGGACATTAGCTCGCTCGGCACCTGCCTGTACGATGCCACTTCCGTGTTCGGTAAAACTAGAGATGGTGGGTCGCTAAGCGTTTCCACCGATACCCTTAGCACGTCCACCCTGGGCGTTCAGATGTCCTCGGCCTCGCAGGAGGCGCTTGCTAAGCAGAGCATTACCGCCAACCAAAAGACCTACTCCAACATCAACGAGTGCTTTGAGGCGCTCGAGTCCGGCGAGGTCGACTATGTAATCTGCGACTCCACGGCCGGCGGCTACCTTGCACGCCTGATGAGCGAGGTCTCCTATGTCGGTGCGCTCGAGGCGCCCTCGACGCTTGGTGTTGCGGGCCTCTCGTCCAATGACGAACTGTGCCGTGCCGTGAGCGATGCCCTCGACGACATCACGGTCGACGGTACGCTCGAGGCGGTCCACTCTGTCTGGTATGGCACGATGCCCTACGACCTCACCACTAAGACGGTTTCGGGCGCTAACGTGCAGCCGGGCGACTCTGAGTCCAGTGAGACCACGTCCTCCGGCAGCGAGTCCTCCGATTCCGACAATGAGACCGCATCCTCCGAGGACAAATCGTCCAGCCAGGAAGGCGCCATCACCGACGACGACATTAACAAACTCAATAGCTAGTTATTGCTAGGGGTGGTGTCTCCTATACGTTGGAAAGGACACCTCTTCGCGGTTTCAACACGCACTGCCGGGCTTCCCCAATAGAGGAGCCCGGCTTTTTCATCCCTATAAAACCAGCAGGTCAAAGCCAATTTCAAGAAGAAAAACCAACTCTGCCGACGCCCTCCTATAGCGCACTTTGCCACAGAAAAGTGCGAGACTTCGGTATGCGGTATCAAGCAATCGTTATTCGGGTCTTTGGGAATCCGCGTGATTAAATGCACGGCAATGGGTACATAGCCAGTACAGTAAGTCCCCGAGGCAGATTGGAGCCACGTATGGATATCAAGGTTTCTGGACGCAAGACGACGGTAACCGATGCTCTGCGTGCGCATGTGGATGAGAAGATCGGCGAGGCGCTCAAGGTTTTCGATATCGAGCCCATGACGGTCGACGTTGTACTTCGCTATGAGAAGAACCCCTCGAACCCCAACCCGGCAATCGTCGAGGTTACGGTTCGTGTCCGCGGTTCGGTGATTCGCGTTGCCGAGCACGGTGCAGATATGTACGCCGCCATCGACCTCTCCGCCGATAAGGTCACCCGCCAGCTGCGCAAGTTCAAGACCAAAGTCGTGGACAACCGCCAGGGCGGTGCCAGCGCAGCGGATGTCGCACCGGTCGAGCGCGTCGAGGATCTGGCCGACCTGCTGCTGCCCGAGGAGGAGGACGACCTGCTCGTCCGTGAGAAGGTCATCGATGTCACCCCGATGACTGAGGAGCAGGCGCTGGTGCAGACCGATCTGCTTGGTCATGACTTTTACGTGTTCGAGAACGCGACGACTGGCCTCATCAATGTGGTGTATCACCGTAAGAATGGTGGATATGGCATCATCAAGCCCCGCATCGAAACACTTGACGAGTAAAATACGTTAACTTGCATGAGTTAACGGTTGGCGGCCATCCCATGCGGGTGGCCGCCTTTTTACGTAAGGAGTCGCTTTGATGGACAAGGCCGCATCCGCCGGTCATTCGGACCGTTGCCGCATCGTCGTCGATACCTGCTGCGACTTTAGCCCCGAGGTCGCCGCGAACCTCGATGTCGATATCCTGGGTTTCCCCTTCATTATCGATGGCGAGGAGCGCACGGACGATATCTGGTCGAGCATGAGCCCTAAGGAGTTCTACGACCGCATGCGCGCCGGCGCCCGCGTGTCCACCTCGGCTGTGTCGCTCGGTCGCTATATCGAGTTCTTTACCGAGTGCGCCAAAGAGGGCACGCCCACGGTCTACCTGTGCTTTACCTCGGCGCTGTCGTCGAGCTACAACTCTGCGTGCCAGGCGGCAGATGCCGTGCGCGCCGAGTATCCCAACTTTGAGCTCTACGTGGTCGACAACGCCCTGCCCTGCGCGACCGGCGCGCTCTTGGCGCTCGAGGCCGTGCGCCAGCGTTCGGCGGGACTGACTGCCAAGCAGCTGGTCGATTGGGCAAACGAGGCAAAGACCTACGTCCACGGCTACTTTACGCTCGATAGCTTCGACGCACTAGCTGCCGGCGGCCGCATTCCGCCCGCGGCGGCACAGCTCACGGCAAAGCTCGACGTCAAACCCGAGCTGTCCTACGACCTGGCCGGCTCGCTGTCGCTGATCGGCGTCAACCGCGGCCGCAAGAAGGCGCTCAAGTCCATCCTCAAGTCGTTCCGCGAGAACTACGTGCCCGATCGCACCATGCCCATCGCCATCATGACGGCCGATGCCGAGAAGGACGGTGATTGGCTCGAGGCCGCCATCCGCAAGGAGGAAGGCTGCGCCGACGTCACCATCATCCGTAGTTCCGTCGGTCCCACCATCGGCTCGCACGTGGGCCCCGGCATGGTGGCTTGCGCGTTTTGGGGCAAGAACCGTGCCGAGAAAGCCTCGCTTTCCGACCGCATCGCGCGCCGTGTGCGCGGTGAGTAGACAGGCGCTGCGGCTGCAAGTGCCCTCAAGTCACGGCCGAAACGCTGGCACTGAGTATTCACCCTGGTAACAACACCCAACCCAAAAGGAAAGGTTTCATGGCAAACAAGCTCTCCGTCGCATTTATCGGCACCGGAATCATGGGTGCCCCCATCGCCGGCCACATCCTGGACGCCGGCTATCCCGTCACGGTCAACAACCGCACCAAGTCCAAGGCTGCCGCGCTTATCGAGCGCGGTGCCGCTTGGGCCGATACGCCGGCCGATGCCGTGGCTAACGCCGATGTCGTCTTTACCATGGTGGGCTATCCCTCCGAGGTCGAGGAGCTCTACCTGGCGGGCGACGGCCTGCTCGCGTGCGCTAAGCCCGGCGCGGTCCTGATCGACCTCACCACGAGCTCGCCCGAGCTGGCGCGCGACATTGCCGAGGCCGCCCAGGTTTCCGGTCGCATGGCGTTTGACTGCCCCGTCACCGGCGGCGAGTCGGGTGCTATCGCCGGCACGCTTACGGCTATCGTGGGCGCCACCGAGAACGACATCGCGCCGGTCCGCGATATCCTTTCCACCTTTGCGGCCAACATCTGCTGCTTCGACGGCGCCGGCAAGGGCCAGGCTGCCAAGCTCGCCAACCAGGTGTCACTGGGCGCCTGCATGGTCGGCATGGCAGACGCCATGGCATTTGCCGAGCTGAGCGGCCTCGATCTGGAGAAGACCCGTCAGATGATCCTGGGCGGTACCGGCAAGTCCGGCGCCATGGAGAGCCTGGCTCCCAAGGCGCTCGACGGCGACTACAAGCCCGGCTTTATGGTCGAGCACTTCATCAAGGACCTGCGCTTGGCGCTCGCCTATGCCGACGATCGCGAGCTTGCGCTGCCCGGCGCCGACGTGGCCTTTACGCTCTACGACATGCTCGACGCCATCGGTGGCGCCAAGCTGGGCACCCAGGCCATCACGGTCCTCTACAAGGAGGAGGCCGACGCCATCGCCGCCGGTCTGGACTGGTCGCAGTATCGTCCCGAAGAGCATGGTGCTCACGAGGACGGCTGCGGTTGTGGCGAGCACGGCGGCGACCACGAGTGCGGTTGTGGCCACGGCCATGACGACGGCCACGAGTGCTGCGGCGGCCACGGCCATGACGACGGCCACGAGTGCTGCTGTGGCCATCATCACGGGGAGTAGCGCCCATGAGCTGGACGTTCGTGGTGCTTGCGCTGGTGCTCTTTCTCTTTGCGATCTACATTGGCTTTTTGTGCGGCCAGTGGGCGTGCGAAAAGCGCGTGATCACCAAGCGCGACTACTGGATTGCCAACTTTGCAGGAGCGGCGGCAGTCGTCCTGCTGACTTGGGTGTTCTCGCTGTTCCCGCTGGTGCAGTTTGCGCCGATCGGCTGGCTCGGCGGCTTTATCGCCGGTCTTAAGATGAGCTTTGGCGAGTCCGTCGGTCCGTGGCGCAAGCACGACGAGGTCTTTAACGTCAACAAGGCTCATCGCGCCGCCGCCGACGCGGGCGACGCCGAGGAGCGCCGCCGTGCGCGTCGCAATGGCGCGGCCGACCGACAGCTCATCTCGGTCACCGATGACAGCAAGGGTGCTGGCAAGCACGCTAAGAAATAGTAAGAAGAGGTAACTATGGCAGAAAACAAAGACGAACAGCTCACCGACGAGGAGCTGGCACAGCTTCAGCTGGCAGAGGAGAACGAGAACGCCGTCGACCGTCTGGTCCAGGAGCTCGGCTGCCCCACGCGCCGCATCCGCCAGTTTGCCGCTCGTGTGCTGCACCTGCTTGCCGAGCGCGATCCGCAGCGCGTCGTGCCCTGCGTGCCCGCGCTGATCGAGGCGCTCGACCGCCCCGAGGCGCAGACCCGCTGGGAGGCCCTCGATGCCCTGACGGCGCTCGCTACCACCTGCCCCGAGCAGCTGGGCGATGCCTTTGAGGGCGCCGAGACCGCGCTGTTCGACGAGATCTCCTCCACGCTGCGCTATGCCGCCTTCCGCCTGCTGTGCGTGTGGGGTGCCACGAGCGTCGAGCGTTCGCGCGAGGCTTGGCCCATCCTGGACGAGGCCATCCAGTGCTACCACGGCGACCTTGAGTATCGCGACATGCTCGGTTGCCTGTACGAGTTTTGCCAGGGCGAGATCGACGCCGAGGTTGCCGAGAAGCTTGCGCTGCGCCTTAAGTTCGACGCCGAGAACGGCAAGGGCAGCTATCTCAAGGCCCGTTCGAGCGAGATTTGCGAAATGCTTGTTAAACGTTTTGGCCTGGATCTCTCCAAAAAGAAGAAGCGTGCTAGCGTTAAAAAATCTGACGACGCCGAAGACGAGGAGTAACAGATTATGGCGCACGATGTAGTCCTGATTCCCGGTGACGGTATCGGTCCCGAGATTACGCAGGCCATGCGCCGCGTGGTCGAGGCCACTGGTGTCCAGATCAACTGGAACGTCCAGGAGGCCGGTGCCAGCGTCATGGACGAGTTTGGCACGCCGCTGCCCCAGCACGTGCTCGATGCGGTCGCCGAGACCAAGGTTGCCATCAAGGGCCCCATCACCACGCCGGTCGGCACGGGTTTCCGCAGCGTCAACGTGGCCCTGCGCAAGCACTTTGACCTGTACGCCTGCGTGCGCCCCTGCCTGTCGCAGCCGGGCGACGGCTCGCGTTTCCGCGATGTCGACCTGGTTATCGTGCGCGAGAACACCGAGGACCTCTACGCTGGCATCGAGTTCGATGAGGGCGCTGCCGAGGTCGAGGAGCTCTCGCAGCTTGTCGAGCGTTCGGGCCAAAAGACCTTCGCCGCTGATTCCGCGATCTCGATCAAGCCGATCTCCATCGCCAAGAGCCGCCGCATTGTGGAGTATGCCTTTGAGTATGCCCGCCGCTGCGGCCGCAAAAAGGTGACGGCCGTGCACAAGGCCAACATCATGAAGGCGACCGACGGCCTGTTCCTGCGCGTGGCGCGCGAGGTAGCCGCCAACTATCCCGATATCGAGTTCAACGACAAGATCGTCGACGCCACCTGCATGGGCCTGGTCCAGAACCCCAACGACTTCGATGTCCTGGTACTGCCCAACTTGTACGGCGACATCGTCAGCGACCTGTGCGCTGGGCTGGTGGGTGGCCTGGGTATGGCTCCGGGTTCCAACATCGGTGCCGACTGCGCCATCTTTGAGGCTACGCATGGCTCCGCGCCCGATATCGCCGGCCAGGATATCGCCAACCCCACGGCCGAGATCCTCTCTGCTGCGATGATGCTCGATCACCTGGGCGAGAACGATGCTGCCAATCGCATTCGTGCCGCCGTATCTGCCACGCTCGACGAGGGCGAGCAGGTTACCGGTGACGTGCGTCGTGCCCAGACCGGCTCCGTTGAGGGCGCTGTGGGCACGCAGGCCTTTGCCGATGCCGTTATCGCGCACCTGGTCTAAGGTATGCACGCTGCAAACGCCTAAATAGTACTTAAGTGTTTGCGTATAACCTAAGAATCAATACGCCCGGCGCCCTGCCGGGCGTATTCTATTGGGGACTATGTTTCCTAACAAGGAGTAACTGATATGGGTCTGATTCAAAAGAAAGACGAGAAGGACGAGATCGACGGCATCCAGATTATCGAGCGCGGCGAAGGCCCCGACGGTGATGAGGATGAGAAGATCGACCTGGTCGCCGGCACGTCTGCCGAACATATTGCCGCCGGCACGACCGTTGGGGAGGAGGACGCTCGCCTGGAGGCAAAGATCGCCGCGGACGCCGCCGATGAGAACCTCATGCCCGAGGAGCAGGACGAGGACGACGACTCGGACGTGGATGACCACGCTTGCAAGCACAAGAAGACGATGATTGCCGTCTTCGTGGTTGCAGTCGTGATCGCTGCGATGGTCGGCTTCTTTATTGGCAATGGCGGCTTTGGCGGCAAGGGCGTCGGCTCGGCGACCCTCACCGAGGACCAGCTCGATTCGACCGTGGCAAGCTACAGCTACAACGGCAAGAAGAGTGACATCACCGCGCGCGAGGCCATCGAGAGCCAGTACAGCCTCGATACCGTCAAGGATGGCGATGGCAACTACACCGCTCCCTCTGCCGACGTCATCCTGTCCTACGTGCGCAACAAGATTCTGCTCGATGCTGCCGAGGACGAGGGCATCACCGTCTCTTCCAAGGAGATGAAGAAGTACGCCGAGGATTCCATCGGCACCTCCGACTACAAGACCATGGCCACGCAGTACGGCGTGTCCAAGGACCAGGCCAAGCAGATCGTCCGTCAGTCCGCGACGCTGCAGAAGCTCTACAAGAAGAAGGTGGGCGATAGCTCCGCAAGCATGCCGACCGCCCCGACCGAGCCTGCTGACGGCAACGAGGAGACCGCGAGCAAGGACTACGCCGACTACATCATCAAACTTGCCGGTGACGAGTGGGATAGCGAGAAGGGCGCCTGGAAGGACGCCGATAGCACCTACGCTAAGGCCTTTGCCGACGATGCCTTTACGGCCGATAGCGCTACCTATAAGCAGGCCATGACCGCCTATTACACCGCCTACCAGCAGTATTCCTCGCAGGCTTCGAGCGCCAGCTCCAAGTGGACCGAGTATGCGAACGGCCTCTACGCCAAGGCCAACATCAGCATCTACGGCCTGTTTGCGTAAGGTTTGCCTGTACTACTGCGCGCTAACCGATCTACCTGATTGAGCCCGCTAGAACGGACTGAACTGCCTCCCATTTCTTGGACATGAGAAATGGGAGGCTTTCTTTATGCGCG
>ERZ1106931.325-NODE-325-length-35133-cov-8.467815_pt1 | contig 35133 bp, 35 predicted proteins | sample MGYA00403664_ERZ1106931 | MGnify/ENA primary metagenome ERZ1106931 (study PRJEB35170, sample SAMEA104062435) | human gut metagenome | biome: human gut; feature: human-associated habitat; material: faeces | place: Denmark | collected 2012-06-29 ... | reverse complement strand
ATAGGCGGTTCTTCCGGCAGATGTTCTTCCAAAAACCGGTCTGTTTTTTTCATCAGTGTATCTACTTTGCCCAAAATGTTATCTATGCTTCCCATCGCCTTTTCGTGGTTGTAGCTGCACCCTGTACACGAGCTGAGTGCGGACAGGCAAAGCAGTCCGAAACATAGGGCAACGGCTGCCGAAGCGGGTATGAATGGATGTTTGTTCATATTATTGTGATTTATAGTTTTACATTTATTATTTCTGAAAGATCTTATTTTTAGACCAATTTACCAAGTATTGATATCTTCCATTCTGTCCTGATCTGCTTCCTGTTTGTCATTGTTCTTGTATTTCTCAAAATTTGGTATATTCTGCAATTCTTCCTCCTCCATATATAGTTGAATGAAGCGGGCGAATTGTCTGGCAGCGTTTATACCGCCTGCAATACCCAAAGATATTCTGCCTAATGTACGTTGAGGGTTGGCTATTACTATTTCTTCTTGTCCTTTTCCGCTGAAAGTCTTCGCATAATAGTTCCCACAGAGTGTGACAACAAGCTGATTATATGGATATATTTTCTTCTTTTGAAATATGAATTTACTGGATATAGTGACTGTTTTAGTTTCGCGATTAAAAACAATTCGTTGCCAAGGCTGTAAAATGGCATTTACTCCTACTGTTATTAAAATTATCTCAAATTCAATAAGTAATAATGCAATTACATAATTTTCGGTTAAAACTTTTGAAGGAGTAATATCCCCTCCCCAAATAAGTATTAATAATATAAAGAGAGAGATTATTAAGGAAAAAACTCTCTCTAATATATGATCATTATCAATTATAATTTGCTTATCATCAATTTTGTCAAATTTAAATTTATTACCTGTTAAATCTTTCCAATAATCTGGTATAGTTATATATTTAAGTTCTATGTTATTTTTCAATGAAATCTTAGGATATAGATTCCAAACAGCTTTTGAAATCATATATACACAAAAGCAAAACACCATATTAATGGCTAACAATCCAAGTGCCAGATTAATAAAAGTAACCTTTTGATGATAATTAAAGAATGCTATAAGAAAAGTAATTAAAGGCCATGAGAAAGCTGATGCAAATAGAACACTCTGCCACTTTCTTTTATGCCATTTCTCTTTTCTCATTTCGGCTTCCTGACACCCGGTATCTCCTATTATATTCTTGCGATGTTGCCAGTTTTTATTATTTTCGGATTTCATGATTGTGCCTGTTTTAGTTCGTTTTATTTTCTGAGAAATTTTCAAGATATATCAGTATTAATGAATCTCCTTTTATCATTTCATTAATTCACTTGATATATTTTACTTCATCCGTTTCACTGTCGCATAAAAAACAGTCGGTCAATACCGTATTGTCCGGGATTACGATGTATTCTACGTTTTCCGGAGCGAAGAGTTTGAACACAAACTGTTTTTTCCAAAGACCGATTAATACTAAATCGTTGTCATTCGGTATTTCAATTCCATGCTCCTGACAATACCATGATACTCTGTCGTAATAATGCACTATCCTGTGTTTTATCTTGGAGAGCCTTTGCTTGAACTCATCCGTACCGTATATATATCCCATATATGCGTCGGTAACGAGGATGGTATTGGGATATATCTGTTTTGGGAAACCTGCCGCCTTTCTACGCAGGAAGTCCTTCTCGCGGTAGGGGTCGAACACTTCGCCTTGCGGCAGCGGGCGGTTCTTGTCCATATAGAGTACATAGAATGGCCACCAATCGGAATCATATTCTGCAAGAACAGGTATGGCTGCTTTAGTTCGCGGATGTAAAAAACAAAACCTAAATGCAAGGTTCATAGTACCTTTTGAATATCCCGGAATGACCTTCGAGAAAGGAACAGTACAACGAGGAAAGAACAGATGGCGTGGAAATGTTACAGTACCGTTCATCCTGTCCAGTACAAACCTACGCTTATGTGCAAATACTTGGCTGATCAGCAGAATAAATGGAGCTAAAATAAATGCTCCACTGAATGGAGGCCAGTAAATTTCACTGTACGGGTTGTCTATTTCTTTGCAGAACAAGAATATCCCAGTGCATAAAATAGCAGCTCCGATACCTATCAGAAATCCGCGTATTTCAGAAGATGTAGTGAAAATAAGAAATTGGTCATCAGCCCTTTCAACCTTGTATAAATCGGCAATTTCAGTTGTTAATACGGCAGGGAACGGATATATGATATGTTTTACTTTTTCTCTTTTCCCACTCCATATTCTCATTGCTATTAATAAGAATATAGTTATAACTCCTAATAGTGCCAAAAAAATTGTTCCTGATATAAACACTATTAATAGTTTTCCCCATAAATATTCAAAAAGCAGGAATTTCCGGGCAGGGTAATGTTCGATAAGATACACTATTCCGGAAAAATATATTCCAGAAATTGGACATAAGCATAATAACACAACGATTCCGGCTATAATTCTGGTTGTAGAGGGTCTTTTAATGTCTGTTTTTGGTTCCATATCTCTTTCCGTTTTCATTCTACATCTACATTTATGTACAAATTGTTCAAAAATCAAAAGAGTTGTGGCGGGAAGATGTATGAGTACGGTGAATCTTATGCCCTACGATGTATTTAGCACCGCAGTATTTACATTCATGACGCGCTTCCATCAGTCCTTCGGAGAATTCAGTAGGAGATTCCACCACAGTGTATGCTTCTTTCCGGTGTAAAGTGATACCCTGGCAATCCGGACAATATTCATAGAGACCTGTTGCAAGAGGGATGCGCACTTTCACCTTTTCTCCGCAGTCGGTGCAGGTATACACATGGATGCAGACGGTCTGCAGATTGAGTTCCATTCGTTCCTGTGGGGTGAAGAGCCGGGCATCTTTCTTTATCTCCTGTACCGACATCTCGCGCAGGGTCTCTTTTCCGCATTTCGGGCAAGTGCGGCTCTGGCTGAGTATCTGTTTGCGTAATCTCAGTCTGTACCATAGCATCACAGCTGCAATGGCAGGCCATACGGGAACCAGCCACAGCAGACCGATGAGAGTGCGCCAGGCAAATGCCTGCTCCGTGAGTTGTTGTTCCAAAGCAGTGGATGCCGTCTTGCCTTTGGGTTGCAGGTATTTTTTCAGTCCTTTCCATGTCAGCCAGTTAAGGAGAAGAAGGGAAAGAAGGGAAAGGCTTCCCAATATAAGCAAAGGTAGTGTGGTCATTGTTTGCCTCCTTTCTCGTTGGTTTCTTCGATGCGTCTGTAAGAACGATCTATGTCTTCTAAAATGTATGCGTCCAGCTTACTGCCGTTGAACTTGAACAGGAAGGCCAGAAGTCCCATATATCCGAAGGTGAACAGGGCGGCACTCAGTACCAGCATCGCCACGTCGCTAAACGCTGCTTCGGAAAACAACCAAGTGAAAAGTGTCATCCCTGAAAGGCTGATGCACAGGGTGGATGCAGCCAGCAGGGCGAGTGTAAGGAATGGGATGAGTATCATTCCTATAAGGCTCCGCCACATTTCTTTGCAGAACTTGGGGTGATGACCGGTGAGGGCAAACCCGAAGAGGGAGCAGCCTGCAGCAGTGAACAGCACAACGAACAGTCCGAAAAATGCCCATGCCACCCACTCCTGCCAGGAGCCTGCGGCAAGCATTCCGCCGAGGTCTGTCCAACGGCTGTTTTCATCACATACGATTTGCCATGAATAATACAGCACAGAGGTGAAGCCTGCTGTGGAGAGGATGACGAGGACGGACGGCAGGCAGCCTGTCGGCTTTTTGCGGTACTGGCGTATCCGCAATAGTATCAGCATGGAGAACAGCAGCTGGACAGCTATAAGGATATAGAGTCCCGAACCGGTCATTGTTTGTTGTTCCATAGGCATGTGTTTTTAATGGCTTGTTATCTATTTGTAATACAGCAAATATAGAAAATGATTCTTTAGTATGCTTATAGATGGATTTTTTTCACCGGAATGTGTTGTAGAATATGTTTGAACATGCTTTCTCGCGGTGTTCCCGTATCCCACATTTTTGCCATTTTCATGTGATTTAAAATTAGCTTATTATAGCCTGTTTCTTATCTCTTGAACATTTTTCTCTCCAATTTTTGCAACTCCATTGTTGCCTCAATGTAAGGGCCATCTACTTTGATGAGTAAATCTTCAAATTCTTTTTTTGCCCGGAAGAGCTTTACGACATCCTCGCCTTCCATGAACAGTCCGATATATTCGTCATCCGGTTTCCAAAGATACACGGGTATGTCCTTGCCCTTTGATACCATCGAGTTTATCAGAATCTTTTTAAGTTCGTCTTTACCTGTTTCTGCTTTCTGCAGGGCAGGTTTACCATATTTCTGCCTGGCAGTTTCTACCAGTTTTTCGAAGCCTGTTTTATTCATCTTCGTTTCGCAGGCCATCGATATTAATTTGCTTTGTGCATTGGTTATCAAATTCAGTTTTCCAAAATCGGTATCACAAAAAGTTGCTTTCTTGGTAGCAAGACTGTCCATACTTATATAATATACTAAAATCGGATATTTCTCAGTCCGCGAAACATACATGTCTTTTGTGTATTTCACATAGCGATAGTTTACTTCTTTGCGGGTCTCTTTGGGATTATCGAAATCAATATATGGAGAGCAAAAACGTTCCACATCGATGTCATAGTCCGGGTTATCCATGTTGATAATCTGGTTGTCTGATTGTGCATGGGCTGTTGCGCCGGATAAGCATAAAAATGCTGTCAATCCAATGATGATAAGTGTTTTAATTTTCATATTCGTTCATTTTATAATAAATGGTCAGCTCCTGTTTCTCCGGATATTTACCGGTGTATCACCGAGATTCCGCTTGCAGAAATCAGACAGGTAAGACTGGTTCGCAAACCCGCATTGTTCGGCAATCTCCGGTAAGGGAAGGTGTGTAGTCCTCAATAGTTTCAGCACCTGCTCGGCACGTTTTTGCCGAAGCCACTGGGCTACAGGACAGTTAAACAATCTCAGGAATGTCCGACGGAAGGTAACGGTACTGTTTGCTCCGCATAGTTCCGCCATTTCTTCTGCTGTCTTCGCTTCAGTATGGCATTCCATCACTTTCTGAATGAAAGAATGGTCGGTATGGATACCGAGCAGTTCTTCCGCTTGCAAAACGACTTTACGGTTGATATGTTCGTAGGAGGCATCGAGCAGTTTGAATGATACCTCAATGCCTTCTGCCGGCTCGGAAGTGGAAGGCATTCCGCATTGTATTCTCGCTTCGCAGAAGTAGTAGAGCATTCTGTGGTAGATGGCTTCCAGATGTTCTTCACGATGCCTTTGCAGCAACCGGCATAAGGTCAGTAACTCTTCTACGCAGCAATAATGCGTGTACCATATTTGCAAACGCATGACATAGCGGGTGGATTCTGCTTCACCGGCAGTCATGAACAGCTCCAGCCATCTCTCAAAGTCCGGCTGTTCATGGCTAATTGCTTCGGGAAGCCCGTTCATCCATCCGGCAATCATATTCATGAATTCCATGTCCGATGCAAAGGGACGCAGTTGCCGCTCTCTTCTCTCCTCCGGCATATCCTTGGATATGGTCACACAAAGCATACGCAGACGTGCTTCCCGGGGATCGTCCGGTTGCAGGCGTGAAAGGAGATAACCGTTTATTGAAAAGTCTTTGTCCATAGCAGAGAAAATTTATCGGTTTTCAAACCTGAGGGCCACCGTCATGCGGAATGCCACGGGTTTTCCGTTCCGGGTGGCAGGTGTGAATTCGGGAAGCCGTTTGATGGCATCCAATGCTGCGACTTCCAATTCGGACGATATGGCCTTCCGGTTTTCCACTTTGGCATCCTTCGCTTTGCCGTCTTTTCCCACCGTGAACGATACGCTTACATTCCCTTCGGCATATCTCTGGTTCCCGATGCCGGCATTGTAGGTCATCCAATGGCGCACGGCAAGCCTGAAATCCGGGAATTTCGCGAACGGACCCTCCTTGAACTTGGGAAGTTCTCCGTCCGGAATGTTCATATATCCCTTGATGGTGTCCGGGACAAGGTCCTCCTCCGTAAACAGCTCGCCGGTGTCGTATACGCCTGCTGCCGGATTGATTTCCATGCTCCGGACATCTGACGAGAGATCATTGAAATTACACCAGTTACCGACGCTGATGCAGTCGATGAACGGATCGTATTTCGTTTTTGTCACCATCAGGCACACTTCATACCAGGTATGAGGTTGGCTGCCTCCGCCGACAATTTTCCGTTCTCCCTTTTCGTTCTCTTCAAGATAAATCACGGCATCCTTGTGCTTCAGATTCGGCTTGCGTACATATAGTTGGATAGTCCGGTCATTCACATGCCATCCATAATTCCGATATCCGAAATACTCTTCTGTCGCATAGCATTCCCGACCGTATTTTTCCGCCAGGGCGTATAAAAACGAATCTACTGCCGCTGCTCCGTCCAGCCTTCCCTGTGCCAGAATGCCGATCAGTTTTCCAGATTTGTCCGCCACCATGCCGGTATACGGGAATTCAAATTCCCCGAAGCGGGCAAGAACCTCTCCGTAGTTTGTTTCTATCGAGCTGTATTCATAAATGACCGCTTTTTTGCCTTCCCGGGTTTCGCATTTCACTTTTTCCTTTCCGAAATAGCGGGATGATTTGTCATAATCCTCGTCGTATGTCTTTGCCTTGGAATAATACTTGTCCACGTTCATTCCGAACACCACATTTTCCAAATCGTATGTTCCTTCACCCCAGTATTGAGGCTGTGCGGCACTGATGCCGCAAAAGAAACTCAAGATTCCCATGATAAAAATAGTTTTCATGATTTGCATGTTTTTGTTAATATTGATATACTGTATTAGAAACGGCTGGATGAACCTCCGCCTCCGGACGATCCTCCTCCGAAACTGCCTCCTCTGCCACCGCCTGAGCCTCCCGAACGTCTGGAAGAGGTGTTGATTTTCGGTATTGTATAGCCTACCATGTATTCGGCATCGCAATGCATACATCGATGGCGAGCCTCCATCAGTCCTTCTGATAAAGTGGTGGCTTTAATAATAGTTCGATATTTTTCTTCCTTGTGCAGCGTCATGTGCCCGCAGGAGGGGCAGCATTCATAGCCGTCCTTTTCAAGCGGTATCCGGATTTTCACCTCTTCGCTGCAAGCGGAGCACCGGTAGATGCGGATGTATGCCGTCTTCAGTTCTGTTTCTTTGCGTTCGCTTTCAGTCAGCCGTTTCGTATCCTGTATCAACTCGTGCAAAGGAATCTCCCGGAGGGTTTCCCGGTTGCATTTCGGGCATGTCCGGCTGCGCCTGAGGGTCTTTTGTTTCTGTATGCCGAAATACCAGCAGGCAATACCCAGCATGGCGGGCCACACCGGTACCAGCCAGCACAGTCCGAGCAGGGTGCGTACAGTAAAGGGCTTTCGGGTCGCCAGCAAGGTCAATGCGGCTTCCGTCCCTTCGTCTTTGGGCGTCATCCTGTGTACCGCCGATTTCCAGACAAACCAGTTTATAAGTATCAGCATCAGGGCAAACACGATAAAAACCAGGGAAGGGGTGGTACGCCGGAACTTTTTTATCCATGCTTCCGGCGGTGCTGCCTGATAGTCACTTCCGTACAGAACTGCCGCCACCGCCTTGACACCTTCAAGCATTCCTGTATTCCAGTCATTTTCCCGAAGATGCGGCACCATGGTTTCCATCTGTATTCTTTTGCAAATGGCATCCGGCAATACTCCTTCCAGACCATACCCGGTCTTGAAGGTGATATCCCGTATATCCCGGGTCAGCAGAATCAGCAGTCCGTTGTCATCTTCCGCCTTGCCGACACCCCACCGGTTGAACAGCGTAACGGCAAATTCATGCGGTTCCTCTTCTCCGATGCTGTTCAAGGCGACAACTGCCACTTCTATGGTCAGGGAGTCCTCCAGTTGTTGCAATATATCGTTGATTTTATTCTTCGTTTCACTGTCCAATATATGGTCAGGGTCGGATACCCAATTGTCCGCATCGTATGTCTTGGGATTAGGCACATCATCTACAGTTCCCCATACCATCTGGCAGAAACCCACCAGAAAGGCTATGCAGATTATAAGTTTTCGTATCATATAGTGCCTCCTTTCTCATGGTTATTCATATCGACCGGTCTGAAAGAACGTCTGCTGTCCTTTTCATCGTATTTTTTTAATTTCTCGCTGTTCATTTCCAACAGGTAAACGACGAATCCGGAAAATCCAAGCAGGCACATCACACTGAAAAATAAGAGCAGAAGCATCCAGCCCCAGCCGATATCGTCAAACATGGGTGAGGCAAACCTCATGCAGATAATATAGGCAAACCCAAATGCCGCAACCAATATTCCCAATGCCATGACGGGAAACAGCAGGATTATTGCCAGTGTTTTCCATATCAGTTTGCAGAATTTGGGGTGACGGCCTGTGACAGCATAGCCAGCCAAAGAGCAGACGGTGGCAGATACCAGTATCATTATCAGACAGATAAATCCAGCCATCAGCCATTCCACAGGAGAAGCGGCGGCGAGCGACCCTCTGCTCTCTGCAAAGATATTGGCAAACAGTCCTTCATTGATGATAAGATGCCCCAGACTGAACAGAGCGGTGGTCAGAGCAAATACAATCATGAAAATAACACCCGCTGCCAGACAGCCTGACGGCTCTTTGGAGTCCTGCTTCCTTCTCCAGATAATCAGTCCGGTTATCAGAATCTGTAGTACAATCAGGATATATCCTTCCATAGGCTCGGTCACTTAAAAATGACGGGGAGAGTGGTGACAAAGGAGATCGCTTTTCCCTTCCATTTTGCCGGGACATACTTTATGCCGTAGAGGCAGTCGCACACCGCTTTTTCCAATAGCGGATGGGGGTCTCCGTTTATTTTTACGTTGCTGGCAACTCCGTCGGTTCCGATGGTTATTTCCGCCGTCATTCTTCCTGTAATTCCTTGCTCGACTGCCTCTTCCGGCTTCCTGAGCAATTGTGCCAAGATTATGTTCCATTCGTCCGGCATTCCTGTCTGCGGGTTGATGGGCTTGGCTGGCTGGAAATCAGGACTGAAATAATCCACTTCCTCCATTTCTTCCGGTTCGGTCTGCTTTGTATTGTCCGGTGATTTTTCTGTGCACAACCATTCGATAAGTTCGTTGCATCGCTCGCGGTTGATTATTAACCGCGATGCTTCGCCTTCCGATGGGGCAAATACGGTTATCTCGGCAATTTCCCGTCTCTTTTCGTCCGGCATGTAGAGCAATAGACTATCCCCCTGCAAGGCTGTCCTGTAGTGTTTTCCCATCATTCCGGCAGCGTCTGTATCGTCATTTTCCTCAGAAGCTTCATCTTCCATAAAGTGTTTCAAGGTTTCTTCCAGGTTGTTCAGGTCGATGCCTTCTTCTTTCAACCACTCTTCAAACGTGATTTTCCTTGTACTATTTTTCAGAATCTTGTCCAAATCTCCTGTTGTAGATGTTGAAGAGGACGGCTCGTACCAGTTCCCGTCCCTGTGATAAAGGCGCTTCATGCCTTTCAGTTTGTCGAGAGTCTCTGCGTCTGCGGAGATGATGAAGCCGTTGCTGTCAACCTTTTCTATGGAAAAAGTCTTGTTGCCCCAAGTCACCTGCACCGGTTTGTCTCCAAAATCCTTTATGGGTACTATGATGCGGTCGTATTTCTCAGGCATATAGAAAGACAAGGAGATGTGTCCGCCTGCAATTTCCTGATAAGGGACAGTCAGCGGTATCTGCAATCCGAACCATATATTCAACATGTCTTTGTTTTGGGCATAGTCGCCGCCCTCAAGCAGATAGATATCTTCATCCGGGTGTATATAGACCGGTTTGCCCTGTTTATCCGCCAGATGAAGCTGCAAATCAGTCTCCAGGTCGAAGAAAAGTTCTTTGCAGAACCCCGTGAAGTTCCCGTTCTCATCCTCGTGATAATACTTTTCCCACAGGCCGGATCCTTGTCGACCACCGAAATATGAAGATACATCTTCGTCTTTGCCCCTTAGCATAAGGTTGAAAAAGATAGGAGAATCCTTGTTCGGCTCTATGAATGCCTTGTCAAAGCACATGAACAGTCTTGACAGGCTCTTTTTAAAGCTCTTGTGTTTGAATTTGTCCGCCCATTTTTCCCAAGGGAGCCTATCCTGTTTGAACTCTTGGCTTTCTGTCAATGAATCAAGTTCGCCGAATGCCGTTCCTGTCTCGAACTGATAGAGCACTTCAAGTTGCTTCATGGCCTCTTTTTTCTCTTCTTCTGTCATTTTCGTCTTGTTTTGTGCCCATGCTCCCAGTACGAAACATGCAAGCAGGACGGTTGATAATAATCTTTTCATGGTGAATGGTGATATTATGTTTATAATCAAAATGATACAGGAATAATGGCAACGGATGCGACGCATTTTCCGTCATATTTTGCCGGCATGAACCGCATGCGGTAGATGCAATCCGTTACAGTTTCGCTCAAAGCCGGATGCGGCGAACTTGTAATTTCCACTTTGCTGACAGCACCATCTGCCTCAATTACCACCGTAGCCATCACCTTACCCGTAATGTTCTGTCCGGCAACTTCTTGTGGGAGTGTAAGCATCTGCGACAGTTCGGCACTTAATTCACTTTGAGAGCCAGTTTCTATATTAAGCGGAATGGCAGGCTGGAATCCGTTTTCGGACAAGTCTATTGTCTCCGTATCTTTTTCATATAAATGCCAGTCAATGGCATTGCGCCCCTTGGTCAGTGTCCGGGCATATTCGACACCCATTTTCAAATGTCCCTCCAGATAATCCCTGAAACCTTCAAGCACCCGGTCCTTATCAAGCCGCAATCCGCTGGCCGTTTGTTTTTCAGGAATATCCCACTCGGCACCGGCCCTGTATATTTCAACGGCGTCCATTCCGTTCATAAAGACATAACCATAAACTACGTTTTGTCTGTATGCTTTGTTCAATTCTGCTTTAATGGCTTTGTTCATAAGACATATCGAGTCGCTGTCCTGACACAGAATCGCATTTTTGAAACGTTCCGTTATATCCATGGCACTCCTCAGTCCGTCTCCAAAAGCGTCCATGATGGCAGGACTGTTACCCCGGGAAAGTAGCATTGCATCAAACTCCTCTCTGTGAGCTTCTCCTATAAACCACTTATATTCCATAATCCAGCCAGCCTGTGCTACTCCCACTGCATACGAAATCATATCATTAGGTGCCAGCAAGGCATTCCGTTCGTCGGGTGTAAGTTTCATGTTGTCTTTCAGTTTGCGGATGCCGTCCGGGGCTGCAGGAGAATCAAATTTTGCAATTGCCGAAGCCAGGGCTTCCGATTGGGTGATGTCATTGCTTGCTGTGGCGGTATCTATCCACTCTGGAAGAATAAGGGCATCGTCGGCATGCTCTTGACACAGGAAATAAGGTCTGTTGTGATTTGCGATGTCGTAATAGCGTTCTTTCTCTCCATTGAAAAAAGAAAACCATTTATCAGATAAGGTGTAATAGTGCCGGGATATCTCATTTTCAGAAGCGATATGCTTCCTTACCTGTTTCAGTACATCGGAAATTGCGGCATCGATATAATCCAGTTCCGGATAGGGATTTGTTGAGTATGCTCCCATAAGGGCTCCGTTGCGGAAGCAGATCCTTTCCATTCCGGTACTCTCTGCAATGCCCCGCAATTGTTTCCGGAGAGAGGAATAGTCTTGTAGAACGATTTCTTTCCAATGCTTTACGCCAAAGTTATAGCCGGCGTGGATATACGGGGCGTACTCTTTCCTGTAAGTTTTCACCTTGACGGATTTTCGGGCGAGCCTATCATAGGCGGTGGTATAGCATAAACTGTACACGATAGGATCCAGTACATCAATTTTGTCTCCCGGTTGTGGGAATTGTACCTTGGGTGCCGCTTTCTTTTCAGTCGCCATATTCCATACCGTATCATTTGTCACCTTTATATCAGGCTCCTCTTCGGTTATCCGGTTCGTATTCTGAGCTCCGGCTGACAATACCATGCCTGAGAACAATGCTATGAATGCTGTTTTTCTCATAGCAGATTTTACAGGATAAGACACCTTGATATCATTCCAAAGGTGATTGTAGAATTTATATATTGCGAGAATCTGATTATTCAGGATAGAGAATGGAAAAGGGAAGTAGGAAAACACTTGGTTAGCACAGGTACAGTTCGGCAAACGCAAAATAGTGAAAAGCCATCCTTTCATGGCTATATATCCGACCGATGCCTTTTGCCGGTAGTAAGAGCCGGGATTCGTCAGATAATTTTTCTTCTCCCAATCACAGAGATTGGGGATAAATCCGGTTTTGACTTTCGGTGGCGGACTCTCACCCCAAGCGTTTTTTATTATAGCAATTACGTTTTTCATAATCTTATCCGTTTTTTCTGCGTAAAAATAGCTATATTCTACATATGAGAGTTATGAATGCTGATAAATTTTACGGATTTCTGTTCATCCTGACCAATTATCCGTCAATTATCCAACACACATGGATTCCCTTATTGAAAATTGACATTCGGACTGTTCCGATTTTCGCCATCGGACTTGAATGCCACACTATCTGACAAGAAAGTGTGGAGCCGGTTTACTTATTTGTATTAGAGGTTCTGGTAAAACCCGGAAGCAAATAAATGAAAACAGTACCCCACACCTATATCGCATGTCATTCGCATACGGATACATGTGACAAGTGTTACTGCTCAGCCCTGCTTCCATTTTGAAATTTACCAGATTTCTAATACAAGGTGTTAGCGAAACACATCAACTATATATGTCTGTCGTTTGCACGACTTTACAAAGATAGTCTGTTTTTCGATATAGCAGCTATTTGGGTACTGTTATTTTTCAAAGTTAGGGATTTTTTTATTTGTGTCCTTACGCTTTCTGTTTTATTTTCCGTAAATCTGTTCATAGTCTCCAGTTATATTCCAATCGGATTCACTTTCATCGTTTCCAGATTCAGGTACAGCCCGTGATGCTCAATCATCCCGTTGCGGAACATCTTCCACAGGATATTGCAGCCGAGTTGTGCCAGCGTGGAATTGATGAACAGGTCCTGCCTGTCCAATGCTTCCGCCAGCGAGCAGCTCGGACCGGAGTCTTCTTCCTTTACCCGAGAGTACCGCACGAAACGGGTGATTACTTTCAGGGAACTGACAGTTTCATACAGTTTGGATGCCGGCTGTTTTATTTTTTTCGGCACCGTACCCATAACGACCTGTCCCGTGGTCTGCGTATTTCCGAAATCCATCCAATACAAAGGGGTTTCGTAAGTGCAGTATGTTGGTTGCGGCAAAGCCTTCAACAGTTTCCACAGGTCTATCCGGGATTTGATGTTGTCCGTACAAGTGATTGTGATATTGGCCAGATTATCCCGTCGGGCATCCTTCAATACGGTCGGATAGATGTCCGGCTGCGCCTTCCAGTCGTTGCCGAAGAAATTGTTTATCCGGGAGACAAGGCATTGCGCCTTGTTCTGTCCCAGATCAGACGGCCCGAACAGCTGACGGCCGATGTTGGCTTCCGTCACGATGTCGGGATCATACAGGGTCACGAACAACCCCGGATGCCCGAGTCCTCTCAATGCCGCATCAAGCCGGGCCAGACAGGTTAGTACCTGTGAGCCTGTTCCTCCCGCACCAATCAGATTTACCGTTACCGGATGCTGCGGATTTACCAGATAGTTGTCAATATAGTGTACTCTTTTCATTTCAGGATGTCTTTAAGTTTCAGATTGTTCAATGGTTTTAACTCTTCGAGGTCGAAAGGTCTGTTTTTGGCTGCTTTTGTCACCAGTACAAGATTAGATCGGGTCGGGTTTCCATTGCCTCCCAAATGGGAGAACTCCGTCAGCCAGAATTTCTTTTCCCAGTATTGCAGCAGCTTTTCGTAGGTCATATCTTTCGGTTTCTCCAAATTGGCAGAACCCAGGCATACGCTAGATCCGGTCACGTTGAAGAATGGTGCGGCATATAGTGGCGTATCCTCGTCGGGTGTATCGCCCTTGTAGGCATATATATTCATCCCGTGTTCCCCCGCCTTGTAAATCACTCCCGGCAGGTTGTATTCCGCATTCTCGATTTCAAGCCCCGGAATGAAGAACATCATCCTTTTACCCGGAGGATTGTACCATACATACCGTTCGCTTCCCTTTCGTGAATCGCAATACATCAGGTTGGACGGTATTTTTCCGTAGGGCGTGCTACTGTGCCTTTCCGAATACCCCTTCACCAGTTCGTTCATGAATTCCAGGGTCACCGGCCTTCCTTCCGTCATATTTCCCCGGTCGTCTATATCCCGTACCTCCAGAAAGAAATTCCTCTCATTCTCCGAGGCGTAGGCAATCAGTGCCGCCTTGGGGATAAGCAAGGTCTTTAAGGTTCTTGTAAGTTCGTTTGTCTCTATCATGATGTTCAAATGATTATGTTGATGTATTTATTCGCCCATTGGAGAAATCGCTCCGGATAGTCATCCATGCAGAATAACTTTTCAGTTTCCGGTGAAAGGGCGAGTGTCGTTGCAGGTATGATGTCGTAGGTCTCCCTGCTGTATGAATTGTAGTAATCTACCAAGTAGTCTGTCACTGTATCGTTGCTGTCATAGACTACACGAATCTGCTGGTGGAGATACATCGGCAGACATTCAGGCTCCTCTTCATAGAAAGGGTCGTAACTGTATTGCATGATGCCATGCTCCGGTGACAGAAAGTCCAACCCCTCCTTCATGGCGGAGACCAGCGACCGCTCATAGTCGTTTTGGGACTCATACCGGTCAAGTGCTTTCGGAAGGTTCTTGTAGTAACACCTGTTTTCCACCCTCCGGAGCAACGCTTGTACCTTGCCGATCTCATAGGAGCGCAGGAGTTTCAGCCGTTTTCTCCTTTCCTCCGCTGTGTCCGAACCTTCTTCCGAGATCCATGTCAGCACATAGTCCGTATCGTCCTCGTCCAGCACGGTCTGTATTCCGTTTGCCTTCATCAGTTGATGGATAAACGTGATGGAGATGCGTCTCAGTTCCGGATTGAGATCTTCCACGAATTTCACCGGGAAATAATACAATGTCAGTACACCCCAACGATGGGTTTTCCAGAGCCTGAACAGCAACCGTCCGTTTTGCTCTTCTATATTGACATTCAGTTCTTCTCCGACAAGGATTTCCATTTCTTCGTGCAGTTTTGCGATTCCTTCACCGAATGTACGTCCCGGAGTATGTACCGCTTCCTTTCCCAAGAGGCAGGCATACCTGAAATAAGAATCACGCAGGAATTCGTAATTTTCCTGCGTGATGAGATTGTACCTGTTTCCTCCGGTGTCTTCCACGAAGAGACTCGGCAGCGGTCTGGGCAGAAACGTGGTGTTCAGAAAAGAGGAACGGCACTGCTTGGCGCTGTTATCCTTTCTTTCCTGTCCGTTCCATACCGGATATTGCGCACGGTCTGTCCGATGATGAGCCTTGCCAGCCGTTCCGCCTGCTGTTCGTCCAATGGTACACATGATTTCTTCTGTTTCTTGTTGTTGTCTTTATCCATACCGTCAGCCTTTTGTTCCGATGGTTGTCTTGAACTCGTATTCCGTCCTGTCATCCCGGATGACGGGACCATGTACGGTTGCCGTGGTCAGTTCCGGATAGAAGTTCGAATAATAACTCATGACCATATCCGGAGAAAGGTTCGGATCCGGGTCTTGAAGGGTTACATACTCTGTTCCTTTCTTGAATTTGAATGTACGTGACATTCCTTTGATTTGAAGTGCCATAGTTTATCGGGTTTGATAAGGTGAATATTTCGGTTCCAGCATGGATTGCGGAAAGTCTATGTAATCCTCGTAGTCTTTCGGATTGTAGGCCGGTTGTTCAGAATCGGAGAAGTAAGGCTGCTGTTCATCCTCCTGCAGGAAGGATTCATCCTGCCATCCTCCCGTTGCCGGAGGCATTCCATACATATCCTGTCCGGATCCGGTGTTTTGTGAAGCATAGTGAGGATGCGGTTGCAAGGGCTGGCGTACCGGCTGCTGTTCCGGTTGCTGTATCGGCCACAGCCCGGACTGTTGCATAGGAGCCTGCCTTTGCGGTTGCCTGCTTGCTGGAGCTTGCCGGGCAGGGGCATAAGCCGGTTGTGGCTGCATGACCTGCTGCGGTTGCGGTTGTGTACGGTTCTGTACTACCGGCTGCTGTTCCGGTTGGGGCTGCCGCTCCATCAGGTCAAAGAGGCTTCCCTTGTTCATTTCCTTGTCAACAGCCTGAATCTTTTCTTCAATCCCTTTCAGCTGTGCTTCATTCGCATGGGATTTTGCCTGTCCGAGCAGGTTGAGGGCTTCCCGGTAATTCTTGGCGGTAGTCATTTCTTCCGCCTTCTTCATCAGTTTCTCGTATTTTTCCCGTTTTTCCCTCTCTTCCTTTGACTCCTTGGATTTCGCTTCCTTGGCGGCCTTGCTGTTGGCTGCCGCCTTGTCTGCCTGTGCCTCGAACTGGGCCATGTTCGCAATCAGGCCGCCGGCCTTCTGTATCGGCCGTGTGACGGTCTGAAGGAATCCCGCGTCAAGTTCCTGCGGTGTGCCTGTAACGGTCAGCGGAACAATATGGTTCTGAGCCTCGTCCTTGAGCCCGTTTGACTTGGGTAATGTGGCAACGGTCAGTTGTCCGTTCGCTTTGCGGATGACAATCGTGAGATCCACGTTTTCTGTCATCATCTGGTGGATTGCTGTGAAAAACATAACTTAAATTATTTAATGGTAAAAACGATTTGTTTCAATATTCCCGGAAAAATTCAGCCAAAAGCCTGTTCCTGTCGGGATGGTTGCAGATTTCCAATACCGGATTCAACAGCGTGGAGACTGGTACGGGACCTGTCGCTCCCCTGCCGGGCAGCTTTATGTGCGGTTCCGGTATCCGGATTTTTTTCTTTTTCTCTATCACCGGAATCCATGCCGGAGCCGGTGACTGTCTTGCGATGATTGTCTGTTGCATACTCCTTTTATTTAAATTGTGAATATCCGGGCTTTGGCAGCCCGTTGAACTACAAGGGCCTTTACTGCAAATGCTTCCGGAAAGACAAGGTTTTCGGGAAAAATACCGCAGCAGAGCGAGGATGATTTTTCCCGGGAAACCCCGCAAGGGGCCTGACCTTGTCGTCCGTACAGAAGCATTTGCCACCTTTGCCCTGTAGTTCTTCGGTCTGTCAATGGCTGTATTTTCATCCTTCCTGTTCCTGCTGTTTCTACTTTTCCGATATGACGGACATGGCAGATGCAAAAAGAGCCGCCCCTCAAGGCAGCTCCGTTCCGTACGCTGTTTCTGTCGGAATCCATATTATAATTGGTAAAGCATATCCGGTTCATGTTCCCTCCTGTTTGCTAAAAGACCAGATAACTGAGGATGCAGAAAAGTATGATAGCGGCCACCAGCAGGCAGGCTATCTTATATAGGAACCTGAAGAATCCCCTGAAGCAGACAATGGCTACCGCTGCCCATACGGGGGATATTCCCCGTGAATACAGATAACTGAATACGGCAAAGGCAACAAGCACCAATGCCGCCATCCTGATCCGTTTGTCTGTTCTTAACCTTTCGATAAAATCTTTTGTTCTCATGACCATACAGTGTTAATCGGTGAAACAAGTCATTTCCAATTTCGGGGGCCGGAAAGCGGACTGCCTCCACAGGCAAGGTTTTCGGGGAAAATACCGGAGCCCGGCGAGGATGATTTTCCCCGAAACCTGCAAGGCCCGACCTTGCAGGTGGAAACCGGCGGTCCGCTACCTTTGTCCCGGAAATGGAATGACTGGATTATTTTCCTTTTCCACCTTTGGGCTTTGGAAAAACAAGTTTCAGGTTAAAGCTCTCGTCAAAGGCGACCATGGCATCGAATGAGATTCCCTTTTTCCCTTTGAACCCCTTGATGAGCCGAGTGGAGCCTGAAGAGAAAAGCTGTTCCAGATGTTGGTCGGTCAGTTCCTTGTTCAGAAAACGGCGGAATACCATCAGTCCGCAACCTTCCTTGTCACATTTGGCCGCCTTCCCCCGGATGATGACATGACCACACTTGCATTTGGGGCAAGTGAAGGAACGTGACTTGGGCAGAGGAAATTCGAGACGGAGTATTTCACCGATGGCCTTGTGCGTGTAGTCACGGATGGAACGCATGAACGTTTCCGTATCGAGCGTATGCCCTTCAATCTGAGCCAGTGCCTTCTCCCAGCAGCCTGTCATTTCCACATCCGCCACCTGCATATCCTTTACGGCCTCGAACAGATAGAGCCCTTTTTCCGTAGGACGGATACTCTTTCCGGATCGTTCTATATAGTCCCTTTTGAACAGGGTGGCAATGATGGCTGCCCGTGTGGCAGGTGTGCCGATTCCGGAATCCTTTACGGCCTCTTTCGCCTCTTCATCGGTAATGTCCTTTCCGCAAGTCTCCATGGCACCCAGCAGGGTCGCTTCCGTGTAGAGCGGCTTGGGCAGGGTCTTTTTCTGCGCCAGTCCCCGGCCCATGACGGGAAGGGTTTCACCTTCGGCAAATACAGCCGTACCGACTTTCCCTTCCGGTTCGTTACCGTCTCTTTCCTCCCTCCGTGAGAAAACGCCGCACCATCCCGGACGGATGACGGAAGAGGAACGTGAGCGGAAGACCATTCCCTCACAGGTGCATTCCATGGTCAGCTGCTCTTTCTCGCAGGGTGGCGAGAAAGATTCCAGCATCCTGCCGGCTATCAGGGTATAGACCGCCGATTCAGCCTCGGAGAGTTCGTTCGGGATGATACCGGTAATGATCAGTGCATGATGGTCCGTCACTTTGGTGTCGTCCACACACCGGGTATTGAGGTCGGACAAGTCGAAGGATTCCCCGTATGCCTTGAAATCCGGTATGGATGTGATTTTTTCCAGCAGGGAAAGAATGATCCGCATGACATCTTCCGGAATATGGCGGCTGCCGGTTCTCGGATAGGAAATGAGTTTTTTCTCATACAAGGACTGGGCTATGGAAAGGGTCTTTTCTGCCGTCAGGTCATAATGGGTATTGCAGTCTTTCTGCAGGGATGTCAGGTCGTAGAGAAGCGGTGGCTGCCGGAATACCCTCTTGCGTTCCAGTCGTGTGACTGTCGCCTGAGAACCGGTGCCGATGTTGCCGAATGCCGCTTCTGCTGCTGCCTTGTCCTTGAATTCCCCCGTATGGGTGAATTGCCGGTGCGCCTCTCCCTGTGTCAGCGTGATATGCAGTTGCCAATAAGGGACGGACACGAAATTCCGGTTCTCCTTGAAACGGGTACATATCATGGCGAGTGTCGGAGTCTGCACCCGTCCGATGGAATTGTTGGCCGAACTTGTGGCTATCGCCAACGCTCGGCTGGCGTTCATGCCCACCAGCCAGTCAGCCTTTGCCCGGCAGTCAGCGGCCGCATGGAGACTGTCATAGTCGTTGCCGTTCCTGAGATTGGCCATACCTTCCCGGATAGCCTCGTCTGTAAGCGATGAAATCCACAGACGCATGAACGGCTTGGTGCATCCCAGATAGTCATATATCCAACGGAATATCAGTTCACCCTCGCGACCGGCATCGGTTGCCACAATGATGCTCTCGCATCTGGAGAATACCCCCTCAATGATTTTCAACTGCCGGGAAGCGGCCAGGTCTGTCACCGTGCCCCTGTCCGTGCGGATCAGTCTGGAAACAAGCCGGAACGGGTCCGGCAGCATCGGGAGGTCAGCGGCGGTTGTCTTCGTATAGCCATACGTGCCGGGCAGGGCAAGTTGCACGAGGTGCCCCAGAGCCCATGTCACCATGTATCCGTTGCCTGTACAGTAGCCGTCCATCTTTTCGGTAGCCCCGACCACACGGGCTATATCCATTCCCACACTCGGTTTTTCTGCTATGATTGCTTTCATTTTCATTTCCTGTAATTTAAAGCCATTCCCCGTAACCGGCATGGATGACGGGGAACGGCGGTTTGACATTTGATGGTTGATCGTCGTATCGGGTGAAAAGCGGATGCTATGCCACCGGCTTCACGCCAAGGATTTCCATCAGCGGTTCACCGTCCTTACGTATCAGTTGCAGGGTGGCATCCATCACCACATCCACACCGAGGAGTACAAGGCTGAGTGACATTACTTTCGTTTTCTTCCCGCTGAGCAACGTTTCGAGTTCTCCCGACATTTCCAGTTCGTCCTTGAGGATGCCGATTCCGGCCAGTTCTTCCCAGTTCACGTCTTCCGCCTTGAAAGGCGCATTGTTTCCATTGTTCATTTCCATGTTTCTGATTCTTTTGGATTATACATTCGTTTTACTTCAGGCCATGCTTGCACCTTTGGATCTGCGGCTGCTCTGCTTTGCCTCCTGTCCCTGTTTCTGGGCGTTGGCCACGACATTCCGCTGTGAAGCGTCACGCTTGCGGTCCGGATTCTCGTTGTAGAAGTCCAGTCTGCCCTGATTGAAGTTCGCCTTGACATACTGGGAGATGGTCTTTCCGTCATAGCCCTTGATGCCCTCTACCAGCACGGCCTTGCCGCTCTGGAGGTCGGCACGCTGCTGTCGGTTCAGCTGCACGTCCCATACCTTGTCCGGAATCTTGAACTCCGCACGCTGCTCGAAGCCGTCCGGTGTACGTGAATAGCTGAGCCGTCCGGTTTCCAGGTCTGCCTTGATGAATGAGGAGAATTCCTCGCCCTTGCGGTTGACCATGTCATTGAGGAAGATGACCTTGCCCTCCCGGAGCTGCTGCTGTTCTTCCGGAGTTATCTTCACTCCGTTGATTTCTTTCGGGATGTAGATTTCACGTGCGCCTTCCGGAGAATCCGGGTTGTAGCGTGTATAGGAAGGTCTGCCGGTGGCTTCATCCAGCTTTACATATGAGGAGAATATCTCACCGTCCTTGCGTGCCATTCCCTCCACGAAGATGGCTTTTCCAAGATTGAGGTCTTCGATCTGCTGTTTGGTCAGTTCCACGCCACCCAGCGACTGGCGGTTGAACAGCTTGTCATTCTCGAAGATGTATTCGATACCCCTGCGCTCGGCATTGATCTGGATATGGGCATCAAATTCCTTTCCACCGTTGGAAATCATCCCTTCAACGAATATCTTCTTGCCTTCCCTCAGGTCGTTCTGTTCCTGTTCGGTCAGCTGCACTCCCTTGATTTCCTTCGGGATGAACGCATTTTCCACACGCATGGCAACCACCTCGTTGGTAAGTTTGTCAATGCTCACGAAGGAAGGGATGTATTCCCCGTTACGTCCCTTCAGTTCCACGACACGCCCCATGTTGCCTGTTTCAAGCAGGTTCTTCTTGTCCTCTTCGGAAAAGATGTGTCCGAAATAAGGACGGTCAAGTTCGGGTTTCTGACGGATACCGTGGATGCCCAATACGATAGGACCTCCCACGGACTGCTGGAATGACAGTCGTGCATCCGTGCGCAAAACGGCGGAACCGAAATTCATGCTGATGGGTACGACCTGGTTAGTCTTGTATCCTTTGAGCATCTGGTCAAGGAGTCCGCGCTCCTGAAGTTCCTCCCGGGACAGTCCGAAGTGTTTCAGTTCCTCCCAGTTGATCATTGATTCATTGTAGCGGTACTTGGGCTGCTGCCCGGTTTCCGGGGCGGCCTGCTGTGTCTGGTTTTTCTTTGCCATTTCTTCTTGATTTTGATTGTTTATACTTTGGTTTTCCTTGGTGCGTGGTACAATCTCGTATTTTTTCAGAAATTCATCCACCGCATCCGACTTCCTGCCTGCGGCTATGTCTTCCACCGCCTGTCTGACTTCAGGGCTGTCCAGGATGTCCTCCTTGATGGTGAGCAGTCCGAAACGGGTCGGGTCCTTGAACTGGCTCCAGAAGTTTTTCAGAAAATTCTCGAACATGCTGGCATAACGGTCTATTTTCAGAAAGGAGTTCCGGTGTTCCTTGTCTGCCGGAACCGTCTTGCACCTGCCGTTCTTGTCGATTTCGGATATAGCCTGCAACAGCAGTTCCATCTTATCGAGAATGAAGACAATGTCACTCAGCTGGTCATTCTCGGTGACTTGTGTTTTCATGGGTTCGTCCCTTACATTTTTCTTTGCCATAACTGTGATTTTTAGAGTTGAAAACTATTGTTGTCACCGCAAATATATAGGCATAATTTTGATAAAACATTATATTTCAATGTGTTGGACTATCCGTTTCATCGTATGTCATTACGTTTCACCATAGGCGGGAAAACGAAAGGCAGAAAAACGGAAGAATCAGGGTAAAAGTGCGGGAAATATACTGAGTCCGATAAAACAAAAAAGAAAGAAGGAACACACAGGAGGTAAGTCCCAACAAACAGAAAAGGCGGAAGCGGTAGAAAAGCCGGAAACAAAAGGAAAGCGATAAAGAGAAATGTATTATGCAGAGTGGAGAGCGAGCTGTCTTTAGTCCCCACTTCCTTCCGTTGCTCCATAAGACCGGAAGATCATTTTTGTATGGTAGATATTGACAGCGTAATCCATTGCGACATCAGCATCGGCAAAAGACCGCCGTCATTTGTCTTTTTGGTTTTGTCCTATGCGTCGTAGGTCGCTTCGCTTGCTAAGTCCCGGACCTTTTCCCCAACTCGAACGATGATACCGGAGCGTTTTTTCGGGCGGAAAATTACCAAAGGGAATTTTGTGTCCCGAAAACCGGAGGCTTGAACGTGGAAGGTATCATCCTCCGAGTTATCTTCTTGAAGGGACTTGCCAAGTGAAGCGGAATAATGATGGAATTTTATGGAGGAATATGGAATAATGCTTGGCACGATTTATCTTTCTATAAATCAATCAGCACATTGGATGTTTGTTTTAAGAAAAATGAGTAAATTCGCATTTAAAATAAATATTCAATGAATTCAATGAAAATAGCATATACGATAGACCAACAAATAGCCAGACTGAAATCAAATGGAATGACATTTGATGATGAGGAGAAAGCGAAAGAGATTCTCCTTGATGTGGGTTATTACCGACTTGGATTCTATTCTTTTCCATACGAAATAAAGTTCCCATGTCTGGAACATCGTGACCATCAGTTAAAACCGGGTACTACATTTAAAAGTGTCTATGACCTTTATGAGTTTGATACCAGACTCAGGAGATTGTTGCTCAATGCTCTTGACCGTATTGAGGTCAATATCCGTACAAAACTCATCTACAACATATCGCTGAAATACATTGATGACCCCTGTTGGTTTGTCAATCGTAAGTATGTAACCTCTAAATTCGTTAACGATTTTGAAGAACAGGTATATGCGGTTATGCGTAAAAACCCCATTATCCAACGTCATCATGCCAACCATCCGGGGATATATGCTCCTGCATGGAAAACCATCGAGTTTATGACAATAGGCAATATCATAACATTATATGATTCGCTGAAAGAAGTGGAAGCGAAAGATCTGGTCGCTAATGCCTATGGCTGTTCAAGAGGTGTTTTTTATAACTATATGGAAACTATACGTGTACTTCGTAACAAATGTGCACACGGAGGTTGTATTTACCGTATGGACTTTCCTAAAGGAATCAAACGTCTGCCTGCTGACATTTCTGCCGAATGCAGACACAATATTAAAGGTGGCATAGATGTTGTTAGGTATATGCTGGGGCGTATCTCACAATCGCGGAAAAAGGATTTGGAGAATGATATTCAAAATCTTGTCAGTTTCATTCAGACTCCTGAAGCCCAAAAAGTTATAGCGCAGGTTTCCAAAATAGAAAGTTGAATTCATATTATTTGGTTGAATAAAAAAGAATCCTTACCTTTGCAATACTAAAAGTGCCCGTGCGAGCTTAGTCGTCGCATCTGCACTATAAAAAGGAAGAAAAGAAATCTCGGTCATTATGGCTGAGATTTCTTGTTTTTATTGGTATTTCATTACTTTTTTCAATATGTTCAGATTTCCTGCATCGGCTTTTCATACATTCCGAAGCCGAAGCAATCAGCAATGACAAAATCTGAGCAACCTTTTTCTGTGAGTGATTTCAATTCGTTCCGGCTGTTGCAATAATAGAAGATTTCTTCATCCCATTCCGTATCGGAATCCATGGACAATGCAATTCTTGTTTCCAATGTATCCAGAGTGTCCTGCCAACGTATGATGCAATCTGCATAATGCGGTTCGCATTTACGCATGTTACAGAACTCTTGGTAAAGCATATCTATGTCTTTTCTGATTTCATCCGGCTTTTTCCAGTCGGAATCATCCACGATTTCAAAGCCGACTCCCTCTACCAGCAGGCATGTACCTTTATCATAAACCATCATGGTACGTTTGCCGATATGTCTTTTGCGTATTTCTGCCCAATCAGGCAAATCCAAACGTTCGATAGTCCAAATCCCACGATAGTTTTCCGGAATGGCATTGTATTCGCTCAATGTTATCTTTCTCATATTTTTCTAATTTATAGGTTACAGAACCTGACCGTATAAGTCTTGCACGGTTTTCCGAATGCAGGAAAACGGTCGAACTCCTTATATGATTCCCAATCCACTGACATGGTATATCCGTTTGGAAAATTTTCACCGATAAATTTGGTTATCATTTTTTTGTCTTCGTCGGTAAGAAACAAATCCTCTTCAACACCATATTCCAATGAATAAATCGCCCATTCGGGAATATTGTCCCAAATGAGCGTTTTACTGTTGTTGTCATTCATAGTCCTGCTGATTAAGTCTGTTTATAATTTCGTCAAGCTCCGTTTCCCACTTGTCCGTCCCCTCAATGAGTGACGGGTAGGTCAGTTGTTGCCACTGCCGGTAATCGAAGAGTTTCATACGCAGCGGATAGTAATCGAAAAGTTTCCGGTCTCCGGAAAATACTCTCAGGTGATTTGTTCCGACTTCCATCAGTCTCAGGCCATAATGGCCAATGATTTCGTAAAATCTTTTCATCGGTGTGAAGTTGCTTCTGCTCATATCTTTTATTTTTAAGTTAGACATTTCACGGCTCGTGAGCCGATTTTTTATTTCTTGCCTGCCTCGCTGTCCCGTGCCGGATTGTGCAAGGCTTTCCGGAAAAATACCGCAAGCGCAGCGCGGAAGATTTTTGCGTAAACCCGTAAGGGTCCGGCCTTGCTCAATCCAGACAGGCACGGGGCTACCTTTGCAGGCTGAAATAAAAAAGCGGTCTATATTATTCCTTATCGCCTTCATCCTGTGGAATCAGATGTTTCAAATCTGGGTCATTTTTTATCCTAAACATCTCATCCTCGATTATCTGCACCACATCTGCTTTGATTTGGGAATAGTTCCGGTCTATCTGTTGCTGCATGATATCGTTGCCATTCTTGTCCTTGAACTCGTTGATGACAGGTATCTTCTTGTAAGCCTTTGTTTCCGCCGCTACCTTTTCGCTATCGACAATAATCCGTGCGTGGAAAATTTTCTGGTCAATTTCTTCCCCGAAGTTGTCCGCCACACTGCCCACGAATGTGCCCTGCGAGAGGTTGGCAATCTTGGATGCAGGTATCAGCGAATCCAACTGCGTGTTAATGGAAGTGGATGTGTCCTGCCGGTTAATAGAGATGGATTGTCGTTGCTGGAGTATTTTACCAAAACGTTCCGACAGGCTTTTTGCCGTTTCCCCGACCACCTGCCCTGAGAATATATTTCCGACCGTATTTTGGATTACCTTCGCCTCTTTGTCACCGTAGTCACGGGTAAGCTGTGAGAAATCCTGAAAGCCGAGACACACTGCCACTTTGTTGCTTCGTGCTGTGGCTATCAGGTTGTCGATACCACGGAAATAGATGGTCGGAAGCTCGTCAATAATGATGGAACTCTTGAGTTGTCCTTTCTTGTTTACCAGTTTCACGATACGGGAGTTGTATAGCCCCAATGCTGCCGAATAGATATTCTGTCTGTCCGGATTATTTCCCACGCATAGGATTTTAGGATGTTCAGGATTATTCAAATCCAACGTGAAGTCATCGCCTGTCATGACCCAGTAGAGCTGCGGTGAAATCATCCTTGATAGCGGGATTTTCGCGCTTGCTATCTGGCCCTGGAGCTGGTCTTGTGCTCCGCCCTGCCATGCATCCATAAAAGGAGAAAGATAGTTTTCAAGGGAAGGATACGAGGTCAGAATTGTAAATATATCCGCATACGGTTTGTTCAGAAACTCTATCGCGTGAGGAAAGGTACAATACTTGCCGTCCTTGTAAATCCGCAAGTACCAGATAATCGCGGCGAGCAAAATAATCGGGGATTCCACGAAGAAATCACCCTGTTTCTGTATCCAGGTCTTGTTCAAATTCAGGAGAATGGTATAGGCTGATTCGTAGGCATCACTGATATCCGCCATGAATTTCGGGTTTATAGGATTGCATCTGTGGCTGCGTCTCGGATCGTCAAAGTTTATCACATAGAATTCCGGTCTGACCTTGTATTTATCCAGATTCTTTAGCAGTTCGTTATAGGCTATTACAGAAAGGTCGTCAAATTTGTAATCATACAGATACAAAGCGAAACCTTTGGAAATCTGCTGTTTGATAAAATTATTCACCACAGCGTAACTCTTACCCGAACCGGGCGTTCCAAGCACGATGGAAGCACGGAACGGGTTGACGATGTTTATCCATCCGTCCCATTCCTTGCCCTGATAAACAAATTTCGTGGGCAGGTTGACGGAATACTCGTTCTCCATGAGCCTTGTTTCCTGCATGAAGCTCTCATTGGCGGTATTGAACACGTCCTCCATCAGATTATTCTTCAACATACGGCTTATCCACATACCCGACATCAAGAGAAGGATATATCCTGCGGTAAGCGTTACCGTATATATGACGGCATTGGCTGTCAGGTTGAACGGCAGGTCGAGCATCCACCAGTTCATGAAAAACAGCACCATCCCCGAAAGGAAAGCGGCATATATCCTGTTCCATGTCATCTTTTCATTCTTCACACCTTTTGTGCCCAGACACGAGAGTGCAAGGAATATGACGGCAAACACTTTCGTTATAAGCAGGTTGCTGAACAGCCCCGCCGTTCGCTGGAAATTAAGCAGTATCCTGTCAACCACGCCTATATTGATACCCATATCCACAAATGATCGGTAACAGAACCAATAGACGTGAATGACAATAAAAACAATGGATATGGCACGCATGAACTCCATGACCTTGGCCAGTCCTCTCAAATCATCTTCCTGTTGCATGATAAACTGATTTTTAATGTTGGTAAATTCGGTAATTAGGAAATTCCCCGTGAACGGCGTTTCTTCTTCTTCTTTTTACGTTGCAGCCTTCGGGCGAGAGCCTCTTCCTGCGGATCGGGACCGTTCGCTTCCAGGTTGAATATCCCGAAAGCCTGTTCGATGGCACTTTCCATATCGGAGGAGAATCCGCTTTGCAGACCGGTGTCCGGCATGTGCGCATCCAAATCCGGGATGCTGTCCGGATTATTAAAGAGCCGCTCAAAGACGTTTGCCGAGAACTCCTTGCCGAGCCGTGAGCCGTTATAGACCTCCCGGTTCTTGTGGTCGATGAAGGTCGCACCGTAGATGCGTCCTTCATCGTTCTCACGGAATACCGTATCTATGCCTTTCCCGGCAAGCAGACGGACAAATGTTTCCCGGTCGCCACGGCAACCGTGCATGGCAAGAGCCACTTCGTTCCGAATCTTCGGCTGCCATTTTTTTGCCTTATACTCACGAATGTTGTAACCGATACGTTTTTCCAGTCCCTCATACCCGTAGCGTTTCCCGATAAGGGAGGACTTGATGGGCGTGCAAAGCGGTTTGCCCGTGTCATCCGTCATGGTATAGACGATGCCGTTATAAGGCACTCCATCAAATTCGCCTTTCACTTGCTTCGTTTCGATATTGAAACAGGAGAGCAATGCGCTGTACTCCCCGAAAGACTGGAAACGGTAAGAGCCGAACACGCTCTTTACGATGTTGGACACCTGCTTCTTTACATCACCGCTTTGGTAGTCCGCTTTTTTCAGGTACGGTTCAAGCAATTCCTTCCGTTTGTTCTCCACCTGCTTCAGTCCGAACTTCCTTTCCAGTTCCCGGCAGGCTTTCATCGAACGGTTCCATTCGTATGCGTCACTGATTTTCTCACCGTTTTCCTTCACGCAGGTAGAGACGATATGGATATGCCTGCGGTCGATGTCCTCGTGCAGATAGACGATGTAGGGCTGGTCGCCATATCCCATCTTCTGCATATATTCCCTTGCCAGATCCGCGAACTGTCCGTTCGTGAGGCGGTCATCCACCGATGGGTTCAGGGAGATATGCAGTACCGGCTTCTCCGTGTTCCTGTTGGCGGCAAGGTAGCTGTCGAAAGCCCATAGTGTCTGCTGCATGACATTATGGGGATTTCCGGTGATATCGGTAATCATACGGTTGCCCGTGATGATACGGGCGGTGGACTCGTCCACTTTCCGCTGGTTGTAGATGACCGCTCCGTAAAGCGATACACCTCTGTTGATTTTAGCCACCATTCTGCTGTTCCTCCTTATTCCTTTTTATCAGGTATTCCTCCTCGAACTCCCGGGTAAGCATGATAATCCTTTTGCTCAGCACCACCAGATCGATGGTGGCCTTCTCCAAATTACGGAGCAAGGCGAATGCCCGTTTTTCACCGAAATTGGACTTGACAGCTTTTACCGTCTGGTTGTAGTTGTTACCGATAGCCTGGAACTGGTGATAGAAATTTGTCAGTCTGATGTAGTAATCCACCGCAGCCTTGTCGATTCTGACGACCTTCATTTCTCGTCCGAAAATCATGGCCTTGATGAATCTTGCCCGCTGTTTCATGCCTGATTTTTCAAACAGAAGCTCGAAATTCCCATTCTCTTCCGAGGTCAGTTTGATACCGTAACGGAAAACTGCCGGGTCAGTTTTCGGCTTTCTGCCCGTACTTCCTGTTTTTCTTCTTTTTCTGTTTTCTTCCATACGCATTGGGTTTTTCTGTTGCTGATCTTCCGTCATGGATTTCCGACTTTGGAGGAAATCCCTCCCGAGCCTTCAGGCGAGCGGCAAGTTTGTTTTGGGATGCCCGAATCATTTCGGGCTGCCCAAAACACAACTTGCTATGTTCGCTTGAACATGAATTTTCCTTCGTCAAATTAAGTTTTGACCTTCAGCCTCATTCTTCGGCTTCGGGAATCCTCCGCAGCGGTATCCGTTCCGTTGTCGGTGCAAAGTTATGGCGGTTTATCCTGTTGTAAAATAGCGGGTTATATGTAACGTGATGACAAATGATGACACAGGTCGTCACCTCCCTTAAAACATAGTGCAGGTATGAAAAAATACCCTTTTATTTGCAGCGTGAACGGTAAAACAAACCAATAATCAAGTGGCTGTCCGTTGTATTACCCGTTAGCGAAAACACTTGTTGCAACAGGCGGGCAGTGATTGTTTACTTGCTTTGTTAGGGCAGATAACTATCGGTTGGTCGGTTTGCCGGTTGGTGAGCACAAAGCAACCGTATCACTAACAAACCTTGTCACAAAGCAAACAACAGACAAGTAAAACAATAGTGTAATAAACCATTAAAAAAGTTCAGTTATGAAGAAGAATCCGTTATTCGTTGCGGTCAGCAACCAGAAAGGTGGGGTCGGCAAAAGTACAATGTTGGTAACACTTGCCAGTCTCCTGAATTATTCGATGGGCAAGAATGTGGCTATTGTTGATTGTGACGCCACCCAGCGCAGCCTGTTCAATCTGAGGGAACGGGACATGGAGATGGTGGAGATAAACAAAAAGTACATGGTGTTGCTGGAGGAACAGAGGCTCAGGGGATGCAGGATTTATCCTATCAGGCAGGCAAAGCCGGAGAATGCACGCCAGGTGGCCGGAGAGTTGGCGGCAAAAGCAGATTTTGATATCGTTTTCATAGATTTGCCGGGGTCTATGGACATATCCGGCGTTTTGCAGACCATTTTCAATGTGGATTATGTATTGACCCCCATTGCCGCTGACAATTTCGTTATGGACAGCAGTTTTGTCTTTGCCAAAAGTGTTATGAAGTGTGCGGAAAACCGGAAGAACATTCCCTTGAAAGACGTGTTCCTGTTCTGGACCAAGGTAAAGAAAAGAAGCAATACCGAAGTGCTTGACAATTATATGGCACTGATGAAGAAACAGGGGTTGAAAATTCTGGATTCAATGATTCCCGATCTCTGTCGCTATGACAAGGAACTGTCATCCCGGACGCGTACCTATTTCCGCTGCTCGCTCCTTCCACCGCCGGCAGGACAGCTTAAAGGCAGCGGATTGCAGGAACTGGCAAACGAACTGATTGTAAAATTTAACCTGTAATTGAGATATGGCAAAGAAAATTGTAAAAGTGAATGAAGAAAAAATCAGGGGGTATATGGTCGGTGACATTCCTGATGCCATCGAGAACGAGGATATCATAGTGGTTGAGGTTCCGGAAGAGGAAAACAATGAAAGGAAGGATACGGAAAAAGAAACTGCCCGTAAAAATCCCAAACCTTGCAATATGCCCGAATGTGACAGTAACTTTCGTCAAAAGTATCTGGTGAATACCCCCATGCCCGGACGCATCCAGGTGTACCTGAACCGCAAGCTGTACGACGAGATAAAGAATTATCTCCATGTGATAGCTCCCGAAGTAAGTATTGCGAGCTATATCAGTAACATCATCGCCGAGCATATAGAACTCAACATCGAGGAAATCACCCGAATGTATAAAGACCGTTTTTCACCCCCTAAAATTCAATAGTCATGGAAACAACATTAATTTATTTTTCAGTAAAAGCCGTGTCGGCAACTTACATATTATATAAGGTATGGATGTTCATTTTCAGCCCGAGAGTTTATAATTTTTGGGATAGTCAGCTTCGTCATATGCGTATTGCACGTATCCGGTTATGGAAATCACGCAAAAAACGGATGGCGGAAAAAGCAAGGAAAGCCCGGTATAGGGCAAGACTGGACAAGGCTGAAGTGTGGATCGCACAAGCGGAGAAGAATATCCTTAAAGTCGGGCATGAAGAGAAAACCGAAACGCAACCGAATCCACTGGACGAGTACAATGAAGTAATCGGAAAAACGAAAATAGTCTATCTTGAAGACCCGGATGTGGCAAGAAAAACTCCCACACGTTCTGAACCTATGAAGAAAGAGCCTATAGAGGAAGATGAGGATATAGATCCGGATGATGTGATAGCTGGCTTCTCTTCACAAAAGGGACTGACAGAATCGGAAAAACGGGAACTTATGTCAAATGACGGGTGTGTTCCTGACCCGGATTTTTCAAGGGCACTGACTTTTGAGGAACTGGACAATGTCGCTGATGTGCTTATTTCGGGGACGGATGACAGAAAGAAAATCCGAAATGCAGCCGAAACCCTGTACCAACTTCAGGATACAGACCTGTTCAGGTTCTTTTCAACCGAACTGAGTACTCAGAGCCAATTGGAAAAACTGCTCAGGGAAAATATACCAAATGGAAAAGAGACGCCAAAACAGTCTTTGGAACAGATTGGAATTGATTGGAATAAATACATGTAAATATGGAATCGAATATGCAAGACAAAAAACAACAAGCAGTACCGCAGCCAAAAGCAGAATCTTTTGCCATAAAAAGAAATCCTGCAATTCGTGCCCCACGTATCTATTTATCCGAAGAAGAAGTTTCCAGACTTATGGAGAGAGAAGCCGCTGTCAAAAAGAAGATAGGACATCTTATTGATAGTATGTTTTGTGATGACTCACATACTACAGCAATGGATAATACAAAAAATCAGACAGAGGCATTTGATATAAATGAATTCATTTAATTGTTTCTTTTTGCTGTCATAGTTTCAGAAGGCATGTCGATGTGATATCGGTGTGCCTTTTTTATGTCAGACATATCTTCCGGTTCTGAGGAGCAGACAATACATAAAACGTGTAAAATGAACAGAGGCGAAGTGTGAAAGCCGGCTTTCACACTTCGCTTTTCCATCCCAATACAGATAGCCGCTATTTTATCCTTTCATAAAGGTTGATAACCGGCTTTTCGCTTTCCAACGCCTTGCTCACCGTGTAGTATGTTCCCCCTTTCGGCTAAAGATTCCCAACAGGCTATGACTGTATCCGCTTTACGCACCATGTATTCATTCCTGCGAAAGTAGCCGCGGAAACGGGGCTGCCTTTGCCGGAAGGAATGAAATGCCGCTTTCTCCTTATCCTGTTTTTTAGGGTGTCCAGTTTGATGTTCCAGTTTTTAGATCAAAACAGATATGACACAAGTTTCAAAGCACTGATAATCATGTTTCTTCAATATATGTTGATCTAATGAATTAGCTACACTTTTTTATGTGTTAAAATTGCACCTAAATACAATACTGTTCTAGTTTATAATCAATATCTTAAGTTGTTAAATCAATGTCAAAAACGAGAACGTAGAACTGGACACCCTACCTGTTTTTACTGTTTCATATTGCCGGGAAAACCCTTTTTGAATGGTTGAAAATTTCCTGCCGATGTAACGTGATGTCGTACGGTGTCACATATCGTACAGTTTGTAAATCAATAAATTAAGCATTATATATTCGCAGTCGAAATCATTTTTTGTCTCACCAATTAAAAGTTTCGACACATGAAAAAAAGATTCTTTTTGGCAGCTATGACGCTGCTGGTTTCAATGGGGGCATTTGCCCAGGGCAACGGTATCGGTGGAATTACGGAAGCTACCAACATGGTCACTTCGTATTTCGATCCCGGCACCAAGCTGATTTACGCCATCGGTGCCGTTATCGGCCTTATCGGAGGCGTGAAGGTCTATTCCAAGTTCTCGTCAGGCGACCCGGACACCTCAAAGACTGCCGCCAGCTGGTTCGGTGCGTGTATCTTCCTGATTGTCGCCGCCACCATCTTACGCTCATTCTTCCTGTAATATGGCGGAATTCAATGTCAACAAGGGGATTGGGCGCAGCCCGGAATTCAAAGGACTAAAGAGCCAGTACCTGTTCATCTTTGCGGGAGGATTGCTCGCGTTGTTCGTAATCTTCGTCATCATGTATATGGCAGGTATCGACCAGTGGGTCTGCATCGGTTTCGGGGTCGTTTCCGCATCGGTGCTGGTCTGGGTCACTTTCAGGATGAACTCGAAATACGGTGAATGGGGCCTTATGAAACTCCATGCGCTGCGCAGCCATCCCCGCTACATCATCAGCCGGAGAAAGTTCCTCCGGTTGTTTTCTCCAACCATTAAAAACAGAAAAGCATGAAAAACGTAATGAAAACAGCCACGCTGGAAAGCAAGTTCCCGCTGTTGGCCGTGGAGAACGGCTGCATCATCAGCAAGGATGCGGACATCACCGTGGCATACCGGGTGGAACTGCCCGAACTGTTCACGCTGACACGTGCCGAGTACGAGTCCATGCACTCCACTTGGGCAAAAGCGGTAAAGGTTTTGCCGAACTACAGCATCGTACACAAGCAGGACTTCTTCATTGAAGAGGGATACAAGCCGGATATCTGCAAGGAAGACCTGAGCTTTCTGAGCCGCAGTTTCGAGCGGCATTTCAACGAGCGGCCGTATTTGCAGCATACCTGTTACCTGTTCCTGACGAAGACCACGAAGGAACACAGCCGGACGACCAGCAGTTTCAATGCACTTACAAGGGGATTCATTATCCCCAAGGAAATGCAGGACAAGGAAACCGTCACCCGGTTCATGGAGTGCTGCGGACAATTCGAACGCATCGTGAACGACAGCGGCCTGCTACGTATCATCCGCCTGACGGATGAGGAAATCATCGGGAGCAAAAATTCCGCCGGCATCATCGAGAAGTATTTTTCCATGTCGCAGGAAGATGCTACCTGCTTGCAGGATCTGTCACTCGGTGCCGGGGAAATGAAGGTGGGCGACAACTACCTGTGCCTTCATACGCTTTCCGATCCGGAAGACTTGCCGTCGAACGTGTCAACCGACTGCCGGTATGAAAGGCTCTCGACAGACCGGAGCGACTGCCGGCTGTCCTTTGCCGCACCGATAGGCATCCTGCTTACCTGCAACCATGTGGTGAACCAGTATCTCTTCATTGATGATTCGGCTGAAATTCTCAGGAAATTCGAGCAGACCGCACGGAACATGCACTCGCTTTCCCGTTACAGCCGTTCCAACCAGATCAACCGCGAATGGATTGAAGAGTACCTGAACGAGGCACACAGCAAGGGGCTGACCTCCATCCGCGCACACTGTAACGTCATGGCCTGGAGCGATGACCGGGAAAAGTTGAAGCGTATCAAGAACGATGTGGGCAGCCAACTGGCGTTGATGGAAGCGAAACCGCGTCACAACACAGTGGACGTGCCGACCCTCTTCTGGGCGGCGATACCCGGCAATGCAGGGGATTTCCCTTCAGAGGAAAGTTTCCACACCTTTATCGAGCAGGCCCTGTGCCTGTTCATCGGGGAAACCTCCTATAAGGATTCGCTCTCCCCATTCGGCATCCGTATGGTGGACCGCCTGACCGGAAAGCCTGTCCATCTGGACATTTCCGACCTGCCCATGAAGAACGGCACCATCACCAACCGTAACAAATTCATCCTCGGACCTTCCGGTAGCGGTAAATCCTTTTTTACCAATCACATGGTACGCCAGTATTACGAGCAGGGAACGCATGTGCTGTTGGTGGATACCGGAAATTCCTATCAGGGACTGTGCAATCTTATCCATGCCAGGACACATGGTGAGGACGGAATTTATTTCACCTATGAGGAAAATAATCCGATAGCTTTCAACCCCTTCTATGTGGAAGACGGGATTTTCGATATCGAGAAGAAAGAATCCATCAAGACGCTTATCCTCACTTTGTGGAAGCGTGATGACGAGCCGCCTACACGTGCCGAGGAGGTGGCATTGTCCAATGCGGTCAATCTCTTTTTGGAGAAGATTCGCAGGGACAGCGGTCTGAAACCGTCTTTCAATACTTTCTATGAGTTTATCCGTGACGAATATCAGGATATCCTGGAAAAGAAACGCACCCGTGAGAAGGATTTTGACGTATGGGGATTCCTCAATGTACTGGAGCCCTACTACAAAGGTGGCGAGTATGATTATCTGCTCAACTCCGACAAGCAGCTTGATTTACAGAGTAAACGCTTCATAGTCTTTGAGTTGGACAATATCAAGGGTGCGCCCGTCAAGGCTGCGTAAGTAACAATCCCATTAGCAAGGGATTAGGCAA
>ERZ1106931.324-NODE-324-length-35368-cov-30.317135_pt1 | contig 35368 bp, 31 predicted proteins | sample MGYA00403664_ERZ1106931 | MGnify/ENA primary metagenome ERZ1106931 (study PRJEB35170, sample SAMEA104062435) | human gut metagenome | biome: human gut; feature: human-associated habitat; material: faeces | place: Denmark | collected 2012-06-29 ... | reverse complement strand
CGGCAGCTTTTCCTTTGCTTCTTTTTTATGACCTAGAAAGCGAAATTACGCTCACGTTCTTTCTCTTTACGGAATCAGAAATGATGAAATCATGAAAGAGTCTTGTATCAGCAAACGTACATTGATGTACATCTTAAAAAGACTGAAAGATCAAAACAGACTGATTGACACAAAGTTCGGCCGGTTCACTTATCATAAAATCAAGCTGGACTAAGTGTATTCAAACCAACCTTCAATTATTCTTTCATAATCTTCCGTTAGATTATTCAATCTTTCGGAAGATTATTTTCGTTTTTGAAAGATTATTTGCCTATGTGCCTCAATCTTTTAGAAAGCGCAAAAGGAATTCAGCTATACCAATAACAGTAAATCCGTTGGGATCCAACATTTCATCAATTGGTTTATTGATGACAATCAATTTCTTGATCTGGTCATTCAAAGCAACATAGGGCTTGATTTCTCTCATCCTCGTTTCAAGACTGGAAATATCAGATGATACCTGAATATAGTACTGCCTGATTCCTTTTTTGGCGACAAAATCAATCTCATAATTCTTTTTCACACTTTTGCCTAATTTATTCTTTTCGACCTTCTCAAATGTTCCGACATTGACAGTATAGCCATGATACAACAGTTCATTGTAAACCATTGTTTCAAGCATCTGTCCTTCATCGCCATAAGCAAAGTTCAGTCGGGCATTTCTTAATCCGTTATCTGCAAAATAGTACTTTCTCAAAGCGCCGATGTTTCTTTTTCCTTTGACATCATATCGATTCGCTTCGGATAAGACAAACGCATCTTTAAAGTACTCTATATAGTTTGTGACCGTGTCTTTATCAATCTTCTCTTTTGTGATGCTTTGATAGGAATCTGCAATCTTCTTTGCATTGAACAATTGTCCGCACTCTTGACTGATAATTGTACAGATTTCATCCAAAGCATCGCTTTTATTCAGATGATTATGTTCAAGAATGTCCCTGATATACGTTATATCAAAGAGATTCTTCAGATAATTCTCTTTTTCTCCCTTTTCTTTTAAGACAGCAAGAGGCATTCCACCATACATCATATATTCATAAATCGCATCAGTTTCAGAACCACCTCGATAAGAATAGAATTCTTCAAACGATAATGGCCTTATTGAAATATTCGTCGCTTTGTCTCTGAATTCCGTAACAATATCTGTAGATAGCATTTTTGAATTCGACCCGGTTACATATAAATCAATATTATCTTTTCTTGAAAGGCCAAGGATAACATCGACAAAAGTCACTTTCTCGGCATCATCCTTCTTAGCAAGAACGTATTTACCTTCTGTAAGAGCAGGATTGACAATGGAATCTACCAGCTGAATCTCATCGATGAAAACATAATTCATCCCTTCTTTGCTACAGGATTTCAAAACGTAGTCATTCAATTCAAATGGATTTCGATATTTCAGGTTATCAAGTTCATCAAGAGCAATTTCAATAATGTTTTCTTTTTTTACGCCAGTCGATAGGAGATAGTCTTTGAACAAATGAAAAAGCAAATACGATTTACCACATCTTCTAATACCAGTCAGAACTTTAGGAAATCCGTTCTCTTTTACTGATATCAGCTTTCTTAAATAAGTATCTCTTTTGATCATGTTTTCTCCTTTTTGGTAGAATTCTACCTTTTTGGCGATTAGAGTATAGCACAAATTCGTAACAAATCGCAAATTTGGTAGAATTCTACCTTTTTAGCGATTCTATCATTTCTTTTCAAAACAAAAGTCCCACCATGAGACGCATATAGAATCTGACTATAGAGGCTCGGTGGGAACTATTGATAATGTGATACAGATCCTTCTTAATAAAATCAATCTGTTTCCAAGATAAAAGGAAGCAAGTAAATCGGTTTGAGTTTCAGCATTTCTTCTTTTCCGACATCCTTCTGAGATATCAGGTATTGTTCATTTACCTGTGATGAATATTTCTTTGCAAACTCAGTGATAGAAGAATGATATCTGACACTGGAAGATTTCACCTCAATAGGTGATATCTTTCCATTCTTGATGATGAGAAAATCGACTTCATATTGATGAGTGCTGTTTTCTTTTCTCCATGTGTGATAGAAAAGATTTCTTCCTGAAGAAGCAATCATCTGTGCAACCATATTTTCAAATAGATAACCTAGATTGATATCAAGTTTATCTGAAAGAAGCTTGTTATAAATGTCTTTATATACACCGCCTTCATCTTTGAATAGCATCGTTACAAAAAGGCCTGTATCAGCAAGATAGAGCTTATAAGAGTCAAGTGTTCTATTCAAATTCAAGGACAGATTCACTTCTGTCGTATTATAGGAAATGATGACAGTCTTGGAATCAAGCATATCCGAAAGCAGTTCTTTATCTTTCGAAGTCGTTTTCTTCTTCAATGTATTTGAAATGACAAACCTCTTTTTTCCTGTCATCAGCTGTGAAGGGATGCTATCAAACAATCTGGAAATTCTTCCAGTGGAATCAATCTTTTTGAAGTCTTCTTCATATAAATCGATGATTCTTCGTTTGACCATGTCGATTTCTTCAAAGTTCTTATTCTGAACATAGCAATCAACTGCCTGTGGCATACCACCGACAGCCATATACAGTCTGAAGTCTCTCATCAGTTTTCGATGTGTGATTTCTCCAATCGGTGCATTCTGAGAATACAGCTTCCGCAAAACAGAATAAGAAGTGTTGCCAGTAGCCGACAAAAACTCTTCATAATCCATCGGATAAACCGGAATTTTATATTCTTCTGAGGGAATGACAATGTCTTTGACATTCTGTCTGATACTGATCAAAGAGCCTGTTTCAATAAAATAATATCTTCCATCGAGAACCAAGTATTTAATCGCCTGACGAACAAGAGGGGCTCTTTGAATCTCATCGAAGACGATGACGGATTCACCTTTATATAATGTGACACCGGTTTCCAATTGAAGTCTTAAAAAGAAACGATTCAGATCTGCAATATCATTAAAGATATCTAGGGTGGATTGCTTAACGTTTGCAAAATCAATTTTGATATAAGACTTGAATTCATTCTTCGCGAATTCTTCTGCAATTGTTGATTTGCCGACACGTCTAGGTCCTTCTAGAAAAGCCACATAGTTTTTTCCGTACTTTTCCTTCCACTTCTTCAGTTCCTCATATGCTTTTCTTTTGAATATCATAGCCTTCCTCCATCTCAATGTACCGATATTTCAAGCTACTTAAATGCTAAAAGTACCGATATTTCAAGCCAGACGCCACTTCCATCTTACTTTTGACAAGTCATCATACGCAGATATTTCATTTGAAAAGCACGTGCAGTCTTTCGTGAAAAGAAAAAAGTCTTGTCCTTATATTTCAAGACAAGACATTTTTCTGCTTATTAAATATGTGACACCTTATGAATAGTTATTCAGAATGTTCTCAAATCTTTTATTTGACAAACACGAATTGTCCTACAAAGAGGTCAGCTTTTTCTAAACGTACAAATATTTCTTCTTTTGTTTTGTTTCCGACCAACTTAAGAATCATTTCATCATTGAATTCTTCTAATTTCTCAATCATGAATTGCTTCTCTTTTAGTTTGAGTCCCTTCGGCAAGAGAAGGATAGAAGAAGAACGAGTCTTTTTAAACTTCACCTGAATGCATTCAGTATCCTTCTTCAGCAGTCTTGAATAGACCTTTTTGCCGTTTTCAAAGAAGTCTGCTTTATCGAAAGGAATATATGCGATTACATTTTCTCCTTCCTTCAAATCCGTTCTCGTTGTTTTGATGATGAGAGGTTTACCATCCTTCATCAAAGAAAAGACAACATCATATGTCATGTATTTGACAATCTTATTGATCTTGATTTCCTCTTTGAAGCAATCTTCCTTTTCATCTAAGGAAATATCATTGGATGAAATTTTGATTGTCAGAGATGTCAGATTATTTTTTGAAAAATGCTGCTTTCTTTCTTCACTGAGAACAAGATTGTTCAAATAGAGACCATCCTCTTCCTGATGGAGGTTTCCGTCAATCTGATTTATGACATCAGCCTGAACCAATGATAATCCGCTCTCTTTATCAAATAGATGAATATGGTTATTATCAAAACTTAAAGAAATTTCATCGCCGTTAGCAATACGGAGATCCTTTTCGTTACTGGAGACAATGGAAAGTTCTTCTTTTCCAGGCAATCTGACATAGATGATTGTTTCGTTTCCAAGCTGTTCAATCAGTTCAACCTTTGTTCTGTATCCATTTTCAGAAAGTGAGATTTCAGAAGGTCTGACACCGAGATAGACATCCATATCATCATGATATTCACTCATCTGCAATAACATAGAGTCAGGGATCAGGATTTTCAGCTCTTCGCTTACAAAATAATAGTTGCTTTCTTCTTTGAGAAGTTTTCCTTCCAACAGGTTCATCTGCGGAGAACCGAGGAAAGTTGCAACAAAAGTGTTGACGGGATGATTGTATAAGTTCAAAGGAGTATCAACCTGCTGAATGACACCATCTTTCATAACGACGATTTTGCTTCCCATCGTCATAGCTTCTGTCTGATCGTGCGTAACATAGATGAATGTTGTTTTCAGCTTTTCATGAAGTTTTGTGATTTCACTTCTCATCTGAACGCGGAGCTTTGCATCCAAGTTACTGAGCGGCTCATCAAGCAAAAAGACCTTCGGATTTCTGACAATCGCACGTCCTAATGCAACACGCTGTCTCTGTCCGCCGGAAAGTTCTTTCGGCTTTCTGCTAAGATAATCGGTGATGCCCAATATTTCAGCTGCGGAATTGATTTTCTCTTTGATTTCATCTTCCTTCACATGGTGACAGCGCAAACCATATGCCATATTGTCAAAGACACTCATGTTCGGATAAAGAGCATAGTTTTGGAAGACCATCGAGATATCGCGGTCCTTCGGTTCCAGATCATTGACCAAAACATCATCGATGTAGATTTTTCCTGAAGTGATTTCCTCAAGTCCTGCAATCATTCTTAATGTGGTAGATTTACCACATCCGGAAGGACCGACAAAAACAACGAACTCCTCATTCTGAATGTTCAAAGAGAAGTCCTTTACTGCTTTTGCGCCATTTGGATAGATCTTATATACATTTTCTAATTTTACACTTGCCATAATGTTCACCTACTCTTTCGAAGCACCGCTTGTCAAACCGGAGACCAGATTCTTCTGCAATAAGAAGTAGAAGATGACAATCGGAACAGCAATAAAGACAGAACCAGCCGCAAATCTTGCAAATTCCGTCTCACCCAACGACATCAGACCGACAGCGACAGTATAATTTGTTTTCTCCTTCAACAACAATTTAGGAAGAATGAAGTCGCTCCAAGGCCAAGTGAAGGAGGTCAATGCCGTATAGACAATGATCGGCTTGGAAATAGGAAGGATCAGTGTTCTGAAGATGCGTGCATTAGTTGCACCATCGATTCTCGCCGCTTCATAGATTGACTGAGGAACAGTATCGAAGAATCCCTTCTGAACAAGATATCCCATCGGAGCACCAGCGGAATAAATCAAGATCAAGCCCCAGAGAGAGTTTACCATCTTGAATTGTGTCATAAGGATGTAAACAGCAGCCATACCCATGAATGAAGGGAACATTCCTAACACCAATGTGATCTTCATCAATGGCTTTCTTGCTTTGAACTGGAAGAAGGAAATGACATAGGCTGTCAGAATGACTAAGATTGTTCCAAACAAAGAAGAGAAGAGGCCGACGATAAGAGAGTTGACAAACCACTTCGGGAAGTCATACATCGTCGTGTCAGTAAACAGCTTTTTGAATGTATCCAACGAGAACTCGCTAGGGAAGAAACCATTGAAGGAATAAATGGAGCCGCTCTTGGAAAACGAAGCCAGAATCAGCCAAAGACATGGAAAGAGGAAGACAAACGAAACGACAAAGAGAATCAGATAGGTGATGACGACATCCGTTATCTTTCTGACTTTTTTCGCATTTCTTTTCATCGATAGATGTCCTCCTTTTTATATGCGTTGCTTCTCACATAGACCAAAAGAGAGATAGCTCCTGTGATGATAAAGATAATAAGAGAGATTGCAGCACCGATTGAATAGTAGTTATTGGCGATGGATAAGTTGTATAACCAGTTAATGAGAAGATCTGTATCAGAAGCATTGAAATATCCTTCCATATACAAACCGCCCCTTAGGAAGTAGAAGACACCGAAGTTATTGAAGTTCGAGACAAACTGAGAAATCAAAGTCGGTGTTGTAGCAAAGATGACAAAGGGAAGCGTCAGATCTCTAAACTGTTTTGCAGGGCTTGCACCATCGATTCTTGCAGCTTCATAGCAAGATGTATTCATATTGGAAAGAATGCCTGTTGCAAGTAGCATCGTTGTCGGAATAGAGAGCCATGCATTGACCAAAAGGCCAATCAGTCTTGCCAACCATTTGGAGTCAAGACCTAAGAACTGAATGACGGTGCCACCATGGCTGGTGATGAGCTGATTGATCGGACCGCCGTTAGAGAACATGAACTTGAAACCGCATAAGGTGATGAAGCCAGGAACAGCATAGGCCAATATCGGGAAGGCTCTCCAAATTGCTTTTCCTTTGACAACCTTCTTGTTGAGAAGAAGCGCTAGGCCTAAGCCGAGAAAATAGTTCAAAAATGTCGAAGAGAATGCCCAAAGGATATTCCAGGACAGAATCTTTCCTAAAGTAGGAAGGATGCCGTTCAAAGCAAAAACTTTTCCAAAGGATGCAAAGCCAGTCCAATCGACCAATTTCGGTGGGATGATTTCTCCGCCATAGTTGGTAAAGGCGATACAGATCATAAAGATGATCGGAATGACGTTGAAGACAAGAACGAACATGATAGGAAGGAAGAGAATAATCTTATAGAACTTCTTATCACAGAACTCTTTTGTTGCCTGAATGAATGTCGGCAGTTCTTTGTTTTCATCAACTTGCTGATTGATATGAATGCAGTCTTTGATGTTGGAAACATAAAGGAATATCCAGAAAAAGAGAATGACAAAACTGAATATTCCAAGAATCATCATAATGACGGAGTTATCACCCTGAACACCGAGCCACGGATCCGCTTCCTGTGTTCCTAGAGTGATGAATCCAGCAATCATCTTTCCGCCTTTTAAAGCAAAGAAGAGAATAAAGGCAATCTCAGACAACATATAGAGAATGCCCTTGATGTACTGCTTGTACAGTATCTGGCCTAATCCCATGAGAAGGAAAGAGGCTTTCGTCTTTTTCGAATAGGAGGAGAAGCGCAGTCTGAAGTTCAGAAAGGCATCCTCGATTTTTTCAATTTGGCGATAAAACGCACCTTGAATTTTACTGAAGAGCGTGTATAGCTTCATAAATCTGTTTGCAAACCTCATCTAATTTCGACTTGATCGCATCATCGGTTGTATATTTCTGTTCTTTTTCAGCGCGATAAGGATCATTGGCGACATCTTTGCACAAAGTGCCGGTCGGAGTCCAGATCTGTCAAGTCTCACGGATAGAAGGCATGATTTCGATCTTTCCTTCCTTCAGCTGCATAAATAAGCTCTTCGACAAAGAATCTCCTTCATTGGCTAAATCTTGACGGCATGTTGCAACGCTTAATATCTCATGTCTTCTCTTTACCATTTCATAAGAGGAGGCATAATCGATAAAGGCTAAAGCAGCATTCGGATACTTAGTATAAGAGGACATGGCATATCCGTTGATTCCGCCCATCGTTTTCATGTCGCTCATCTCGCATGTGGTGTCGTTAAGATCGCCGCTTTTCGGAAGCTTCGGAACAGAAGTCTGTTTCAGATTCTGAAGAGCCTTTTTATCAGCTTCTTCTTTTGTGAGCCCTGTCTTCTGATATTCGATAGACATCTCATCCAAGAACAGGGATTTGACATCGGGAGTAGTCATGGTTGCAAAGTACTCTCCTTTTGCCAGCTTGGAATACTGATTCAAGGTGATAGAGTTATCGATGCAGGATTCATTCATGATCGAAGCCAACTGGCGTAAGACTTTGACACCTTTATAGGCTTCTTCCTTATTGAGTCCGATATCTTTCGCATCTTTTCCATTGTTTCCGAAGATATATCCACCATAGGAGAAAAGATAACCAGATGCAAAATAGAAATCATCAAGGGATTTCATATATCCGTAATGAGTATTGTCCTTTTCGTGGATTTCTTTGGAATACTGATAAAGGCTGCTCCAGTTTTCAAGCATATCAGGAGTTCCGTCGTTGTTCTTGTCAGCATTCTCAGGAAGAAGATCTTCGCGGTAATACATCAATGATGTCTGGATGTTGATCGGAACGCCAAAGGTATATTCGTTTTCGCCGATTGCAGTCTTATAAGCTGCCCAGGCATTGGAATCGACTTTGGAATAGCATTCCAAGCGATCCACAGGAAGAGGTTTGATGTGTTTTCCGTAAACGTACTTCATCAAGGAATCATTTGCCTGATATAAGACATCCGGTCCATATCCATAAGGGCCATCATTTTCCAAGTCGGAGTATTCATCCATATTGGCATCGACAGCTGTGATATTGTACTCTTTGTACTTTTCATTGAAACCATCGATCAGTTCTTTCAAGTAGCCTTGCTTGACTGCGGTATCGTTTTCCAAGATTCGTAAAACTGCACCGTTTTCAAGCTTTCCATTAAAACAGGAAAAGACAGTGTTATCACTGGCCTTTTGTGAGTTGCCCCCACAGGAGCAGACAGGAAGAAGGATAGAGAGCGATAAAATCATCATCCATTTTTTCATAGTGTTTATCTCCTATTCGCAATAGTAATCGACAACGAATCCTTCATCATGAAGCGTATGATCATCGTATTCATTATAGCAAAGAAGGTTAATTGGATTGACAGTCTTCTTTTCACCGGTCATGTTGATTGTCAGTCTGATGGTTTTCTTTCGATAAGTTCGAAGCATAACCAGCATTCCATCTTCAACACGAATGGTGAGTTCACCATATTTCATCGCTTTCTCGGAGCTTCTCAGTCTAACCAGTTCTACATAGAGAGAATAAAACCAGTTTTTCTTTGTCGCCAGCGAGAAGTCCATACATCTTCTGCAATCAGGATCATATCCGCCTTCCAGCGGAAGTTCATCTCCGTAATAGAGACAAGGAATTCCTTGATAGAACATCTGAATGGCACAGCCGATGATTGCTCTGTCTTTGTTCTTATCCACCTGAGTGAAAAGTCGATAAGTATCATGAGAATCCAGAAGGTTCCAGTTCATATTCACAACCTGACGCTTGTATCTCATTCTCAGCTTTTCGAGATTGAATGCAAGCTGTTTAGCATCATATTTGTCGAAGGCGAGGAAATCGTTGACATATCGTGTGAACGAATAGTTCATAATGCCATCGAATTCATCGCCTTCTAAATAGGGAGAGGCATCTTGCCAATTTTCACCGATGAGTAGTACATCGTCATTAATCGCTTTGATTTCTCTTCTGAAACGTTTCCACAATTGGTGGCTCACTTCATCAGAGACGTCTAATCTCCAACCATCGATATGATACTTTTCAACATAGTATTTACCGATGCCGCAGATGTAATCCTGAACCTCTTTGTTGGAAGAATTCAGACGGGGCATATAACTTAAGGAAGCAAACTTTTCATAATTTTCTTTGCTTAAGTCCTCATCATAGATGATGAACCAATCAAAATATTTTGATTTCTTTCCGTTTTTCAGAACATCCTGGAAGATATCGCTTTCTGAAGAGATGTGGTTGAACACACCATCAAGAATGATCCTCATATTCAGCTTGTGAATATCATTGACCAATTTTTCAAAAGCGACAAGGGAACCGAACTGTTCATCAACCTGATAGTAGTCTCTTGTATCGTACTTATGATTGGAATCTGATTTGAAGATCGGTGTCAGATAAATGGTATTGACGCCCATCCGCTTAAGATAGCGAAGCTTTTCATCAATGCCATTAAGCGTTCCGCCGGCAAAGGATTTCGGATTCGGGATATCTCCCCATCTCAGGTTGATATAATCCCCTTTCCCATCACTTTTGCTGCGATAGAAACGGTCAACGAAGATTTCATAAATAATAGCTTCTTTCGACCATGAAACTTCCTTCTGAATATCGGTTTCATTGATAAATGCCATTTGGAAGAAGTTATAGTAAGATGTAGCCATCTGATAATTTTCTTTCAACCCATCGGAAGAATAATAATAGTCTTTTCCTTCTGATACGAAGCGGAAGATATAGGCGATACTGCTCTTCTTCAATAAAAGCTCTATTTCATAGTAAGCATAAAGATCGTCTTCATGTTTTCTGACAAGTTCTTTTTCGTTTCTTTTCAGAAAGAATGTGTGCTTGTCATTATAAATCAGATAGCAATGGGAAATATCATCATTCTTATCTACACGTATTCTTAAAACAATACGATTTTTTGTCAAAGCAAAAGAATATGCGGATTCGATAGAATGGAAGACAGCAAATTGATTCATCTCGTTTCTCCTCCCTTAAATGAAGTCAAAGAGCCAGGGAACTGGCTCTTTGACATTAGATTATTAGATTAGATGTTGTAGAAGTCGACAGTAACCTTATCTGCACCGTCTTTGACGATCTTGATGTTGTAGGTCCCTGCCTTTGAGCACTTGAAGTTGTTCTCACCAGCGAAGAAAGAGTTTGCAGTTCCTGTTGTGCCTAAGCATTTGATACCGATCCAGTTTCCATAGGAAGTTGTGGTTGTCTCATCATACCAGGCAAATCCGAATTCGTCATTTTCAGCGAAGGTGTAATTGAAGGAGAGCGTATCGCCTTCGGAGGACATCTTTTCAGAGGCTTTCCAGTCGGTCATTGTGCCTTTGATAATGGCTTGGAAGGCTTTGGCGGCAGGAATCAGCTTGGTGTTGACAATAGGAGCACCAGTAGAATAATCGATGGTGAATTCATATTTTCCTGCGACATCGCAGACGAAGTTGTAATCAGCATTAGTAGAGAAGTTGGCGTTGGCGTTTTCTTCGGAAGCTTCACCGATTGCAGTATAACGGATAAGGTTTCCAGGATAGGCAGGGGTGATCTTCTGGTCGTGATCAGTATAAACGAAGCAAAGTTTATCATCCTTGGCCAAATCCAAAGTCACTTTGGCTTCAGCGTTGGAAAGAAGCGTATCGATCAGAACAGGTGCCCAATTCTCATGAGAAGAGAGCTTGTAGTAAAGGTCGATCTTCTTGACAGACTGAGAGACAACGTCTCCGTTTCTCACCCATGTGATGGTGTCAAAACGTTTGCTGGTATCAGAAACATTGAGTGTAAGAGTGTAGTTACCGGCAGTCTTGCACTGGATGTTTCCGGAATCGGCGAAGTAAACCTTGTCATCGACAACAGGATTCTGAACGAAGGAGAAGGAATGTGCCAAGGCCCACTGACCATCTTTGACAATTTGGAATTCATCATTGGCCTGTAAATCCAAAGTGATGGCATATTTGAGATTTTCGCCTTCGACCGGTTTCAGTTTAAAGCGATCATCAAGATTTTTTCTTCCCCAGTTGGAGATAGAAAGAAGCTCAGAAGATCCGCCACCGACGATATACCAATCGGTATTAGGAGTGTACTCCAAGGTGAAAGTCGGATCATAAGTGACGATGCACTCTCTGGTATCTAAACTATAGGTGAAGGTATAGGTTCCGTTTGCCATAGTGGAGAAGTTGGAATCCTTGGCTTTGTCACCAGAGATCTTATCTGTTGACTTCTCGACATTGACCTGACCGTATTTAATGGTAAGAGGGCCGAATCCGCTGCCATCGGCAGTAAGGCCGCCGGCTTTCACGGAATAGAACATAAATTCATCATAATCATAGAACTGATGGGTATAGGTATACGTTCTTGTTGTTGCGTCATAGTCCATCTTATATTCAGGATCGGTCTTATGTGCCCATCCTGTAATAAGGTTGCCCTTGACATACATATCATAGACAGTGTCATCGACTTCGGTGATGTCACCGTTTCTGACCCAGGTGATTGTATCGGAATTGCTGTAGTTGAATTTTTCTTTATCAGCTTCAGTATAATAGGCATCCTGGGTATCATAATAGTCATCATTAGGATGAGTGGTCAAAGTCAATGTGTAATTACCGGAGATGAGAACACCGATATTGCACTTTTTTGTATTGGTAGAGAGATGATTTGCTTTGACTTCAAAGTATTCTGTTCCATCGAGTGAAGTATTGGATAAATATCCAGCGCCTCTCTGATTGGACCAATCCGTATCGATAGCGAACTGGAATTCATCGCCGACAGCAAGATCGAGTGTGATGGAATATTCGTTGACATCTTTCTTGCTAGATTTCTTAAGAAGGTGTTCTTCCGTAATATTCTTTCCGAAACTAGAGGAAGAAAGGACTTTTCCAGTTCCGTTTCCGACAATTGCCCAAGGACGTGTATCTTCGACAAAATCATTCGACTGGAATAAAGCATAAACAGAAGTGTCTTTATGGACTGCCTCAAAATTGTACTTGAATTTGAAATTCGGCGTTCCATACCAGTCAACAAACGTATAGCCTTCTTTCTTCGGTTCCCATTTTGTGGCAGATTCTCCGTCTTTGACCATTTCAGTCTTCAAGACAGTTTCTCCATCATAGAATGTGACCTTATACGGCTCAGCTTCGACTTCGCTTGTCTTATTATTTGAGCAAGCGACGGTTGCCAATGAGCAGCCTAACAGACCTAAACAGACGAATAAGTTACGAATCTTTTTCATGGTTTTTCCTCCAACTTAACCGCTTAAGCTAATTTCATTATATCATTGTCTTTTCCGTTGTCAACAGAAAAATGTTATCGCTTACAATTAAATCTAAATCGCTTTCATCCTTTTTGCTGAAAATTTATAGCTTGATTTCACTTAATTTTTTGCTTAATTTCTCGACCGTTATTGAATTTTTCTCTTCAATAAAATAAAATGATAATATGACAACAAAGAAAATCAAATTAGCAGATATCGCAAAAGAAGTCGGATGTTCGACAGCAACAGTCTCTTATGTATTGAGCAATGATCCGAAACAGAAAATCAATGAAGAAACAAGAAGAAAGATACTTCAGGTCTCTTCAATTCTTGGATATCAGAAAAACACAATCGCAAATGCCTTAGCAACAGGAAAATCAAACTGCATCGGCTTTTATATCGGAAGCAGTTCTTTCCCTCTTGCAACAACAGATAAATTCAATTTCTTTTCTGAAATTGTAGAAGCACTAGCATTGAACGGATATCATAGCATCTTATTAGCTGGTTCCATTTCAAAAGAAGTGCCTTTTGTCGATGCCATTATCTGTATCGATTTTTCAGAAGAGAATTTTATCACAGTCTGCAGCAACAATATCATACCTGTCATCGGTATCGATACACATGTTCATGAGCCTTGGATATTTGAAATCAGTTCCGATATCAGCGATATCAGAGAAAGATATTATATTGACGACTATATCCTATTCTCTTATGATCTCAATTCCAGCAATCTCAAGAATGATATTGTAAAGAACAACGAGAATACTTATTTCATTTCTTCTTTCGTACAGTTGGAAATGATTTCAAAACAGCTTCAGAACAAGAAAATCGTCGTCTGCGGTGATTCCATGTATGATTACCTGAAAGGGACCAACAACGAAATCATCAAGTATTCAATCGACAATAACAAGAAGATCAATAAGCTGATTTCCTGCCTGAAATTAGCAATCGATCATACCGAAGCAGATTGCCACGTTTATAAAATCAACTGAGTTCAAACAGCTTCATCAAAGTGTCCTCTTGTATAAGAAGGCACTTTTTTCATTTGTCAGTAAAAAGCAACTGATAATCGCAGTGTGAATATACTTCTATTGTATTTAATATGATTACTTGGAATTTGCAAAAAAGGATTCTCATCTATAACACATTTTCTTTTCGCATTTTTTCAAAGAATGAGTCTTAGGTTCTTTTTCAAAGTGAGCAACAGCTTCTAACAAGTCAGCAGCATCATATTCATCCTCAATCTTTTCTGACAAAGCGCTCTTCATTGCATCAGAAACAGAAACATTATGATGTTTAGCATAATCCTCAAAGATTTATGCTTCCTCTTCACTCATTTCAATAGACACAGCAATTATCATAATGTCTCCCTTCAGTCATAACGCAACCGATCTAGCTTTTAGAACGAAAAACACAGGCTTTTCTTTAGAGCATTCTATGAGTTTTGTGAATCACTGGAAATCCCCTATATTATGAGAATAATCGTTTAAAACGGCTTAATGAACACTTATGCTATTTTTATAAAAATGTGCTGGAAGCGTCTTTGCAACACATTGTTTTTTTCAATTGGCAAACATGTGAAATTCATAAAGACAAAAAGGGAAGAATATGTCTCTTCCCCTCCGTGGCAAAAAATTCATCTTTCATTTATTTGCGCTTTGCGATATACTGCAGGTACAGATAAATCGTGATAGCGTCTCCATGGGTTGGTGTATTCCAGTAGTTCATGCTTTGCAAAGACTATAGGCATGAACGAGAATTCCTCTGGCTTGGGTTTATCTGTTTTTTGTTTGTTAGTTCTAGATTTGCATTCTTCGAATACCGACTTGTTATTGATGAATTCGCTCGAAATAAACTCTATCGCGCTTAACGAATATTGATACATTGGATTTTTATACAAAGTGATCTTATGGCAATATTTCTCTTTATCACGTATATTCAGATTTCTGCAAGCAATTGTTTTTTTAAAATGTCCTTGATTTCCTAAATAGCCTTTTTGAGTAAACTCTCTAATGCATGTGAAAAGCCAATCATCTCTTTGTCTCCCAAAACAGAAGTCTGACACTTCTTCAATATTCCAAGAAAGAATCTAATATAAACGCATCATTACTCCACTTGAAAAAAGGTCGGTTTGCCGATATAATATCTATATGACTTTCAAAGATTTATTAGCGGAAAAAGGATTAACCGTCTATCGCCTATCCAAAATCAGCGACCTTCCTAAATCGACATTGAATGATATTGCAACGGGAAAGGTCGAGCTTTTGGATTGCTCTGGAAGAACGTTGCAGAAAATATCAAACTGCCTGAACATAAAGATTGAAAAGCTCCTGGAATTAGAACCTGAAGAAGCCACAACTGTGCTTCCTAAGTTTCTAAACGATTCAATCGATGACTATCGTAAAGCAGTGAGAAAAAGAACCACACTGATCGATTGTTATTCTGATCAGCTGAACAGTTCCATCAATGTTGCCGAAGTCGAAAGCCTCATCAGCAAAGAAACAGCTCAAAGACTAAGAAAAAGGTATTTTGAATAAGGAGGGCGTTATGGATTTTACAAAGTTGCCTACAAAACGAAAAGCGTATGGTGGTGCAAATGGAAGCAAGCTTTCCATTGTCTATAACAATGAAACGTATATGGTGAAATTGCCATCTCACGCCCCCAGAAATCAAAATCTATCTTATGCAAACAGTTGTGTATCAGAATTTTTAGGCTGTCACATCTTCAATATGCTAGGCATTCCCGCTCAAGAAACCATTTTAGGAACGTACGAATATCACGGAAAAACTCGTCAGGTTGTCGCCTGTAAGGATTTCGTAAAGCCGAATCATATCATTTTGGATTTTGCCTCCGTCAAAAACCAGATCATCGATTCTTCTTCCAATGGATATGGAACCGATATCGGAGACATTCTTCAGACAATCAATGAGCAGAAAGTAATCGATCCCATCTTACTTTCAGATCATTTTTGGAATATGTTTGTTGTCGATGCTCTTATTGGAAACTGGGATAGACACAACGGAAATTGGGGATTCTTATACAATCAAGAAACTGATGAGATATCTCTCGCCCCTGTCTATGATTGCGGTTCCTCCTTATTTCCTCAGATTGATGATGGTTTAATCAAAAAAGTGTTATCTTCAAAAGCTGAATTGAATGCCAGAGTTTACGATATACCCACTTCCGCGATCATGGTTGAAAACAAGAGAGGCAATTATTACAAGATTGTAACTTCACATAAATATGAAGGATGCGATAAAGCGTTGAAGCGCATCGTTCCAAGAATTGATCTTGATGCAATAGATAAGCTCATTGATTCTGTCGATAGCTTGTCAGAACTTCAAAAAACTTTCTTAAAAAAAATCATCAAGTTGCGCAAAGAATTGATTTTAGATGCAGGGCTTAATTCAATCCCTCATAAGTAATAATCGAACATCTGTTTGCACATGGTTGCTATCAAACAGTCAAGAGTTTTACCCAACCATTTGAATTATACCAAACCTTATAACAAAGTATGGTTGGGTAAAGTTTTGGAGAACTCCTTTTATGAATATTCATGATAGTTACAATGTTTGATTTTTCCGATTATTATCTTTTTGGAAATATACCCTTGTGGCAATTCAAAAATCATTTTCTGTAGTTCTAATAATTCTTTGCTCTTCTCCGGCATTTTATAACCCCTGTCAAATATTCAGGCAGGGGTTATAAAGGGGTTATAAAGAATTCATTTCTCTTCGCCTTATTCCTATTCAGATTTTCTAAAATCTAAGCGAAAGCAAAAAACCATAGAAATAACGATTCTTTACTGGATTATTGGTATTATCACCTATATCATAAGTATAAAACATACATGATTGTATTTTTTATACTAATTTATGTTAGAATATTAGCGGGAGAATGAATAACCTGTTCATCTGAAAATACATATGAGATTCTATTTAAACAAATTAACCGTCAATGGTGTCAAGAACATCAGTAAACCATTAGAGTTCTTGTTCTGCAACAAGACTATTACTGATAATTTCGAAAACAACGATTGCAACGTCAAAGCAATATACGGACCGAATGGATGTGGTAAATCAGCTATCGTTTCCGCATTATACATTTATAAAAGATTAGTTGAAGATAACAATAGGAATGGTTTATCAGACGGCATCTTTTCTCGATTTGTCTATGATAGTATCAATCGTACGACAAAGGCCATGTCAATCGACATCGTTTTTACAGTAATCGATTTTCCAAAAGACCATAAGGATCATTATTTTCGACATCACATCGAAATCAGTGTCGAGGAGAATATCCCTTCCATCACGTTGGAAGAGATATCAATCCTGAAAGGAAAGTCAATTGCTGATAGCAACTTCAAATCAATCATCAGGTCAGAAAAAGGAAAAATAGTCTCACTTCTAAACAAGACTAATTTCGAGAAGGAACCGATATATCTATCCACTTTGAATCTCTTAAGCAAACACGTGTTTTCCTGTTCCGTATTCAATGCGAACGATTTTCTCAAAAACGACGAGGAAATCATCAACGCCGTTTTGCTCACTTATCGTTTTGCTTCATCATTGATTGTCGTTCTTAATGATAGCGATATTCATTATGAATATATCATTGATAGATCTGATTCTTATATCTATCAAAAGAATCCGCTTCACGAACCGGCAATCATCAGCAAAAACGAAAGAGAGCCTTTTGAATTTTTCACCAGAAATCAGGATGTCATCAAGATTGAAGATTATCCCCTTTATGAAGACAATGTCAGAAAGTTAAAAGAATTCATCAAGATTTTCAAACCCGATCTTGATGACATCATCATCGACAAAAAGATCAATGGGGATCGATACCATTGTGACAAAATCTTTTGTTATGGCGAAAACAAAATCAATGTCGAATTTGAAAGCACTGGAATCAAAAAACTGGTCAGGCTTTACTCCGCTTTAAAAATCTGTGCCAACGGAGGAATAACTTTCATTGATGAGATGGATTCCAATCTGCATGATGTCTATTTCACAAAACTTATTGAGTTTTTCAAAAATGACAGCAAAGGTCAGCTTTGTTTTACGACTCACAATTTAGAACCCATCAATCTATTGAAAGACAAAGCCCATTCATTGGACTTTGTCTCCGATGATTCGAGAGTATATTCATGGAAAAAGGACGGGAACAATTCTCCGATGAGCAAATACGTTCATGGATTGATCCCTTATTCTCCATTCAACGTTGAATCTTTCTTCTTCGATGTTCTTTTCGATGAGGACAAATAATGAAACAGCTGATATTTGCTGTTGAGTCTGACAGTAGAGCAAAAACAGATGATCGTTATATCTATAAGCTTGTACTATACCGATACAATCTAAGTGATAAAGACACAAAAATACAATTTGTGCATATGGGAGAAAAAAATAAATTCGACGACAAATCAATAAGAAAGCAAATCAACAATTACATCAATGAAAATCGAAGCGGGAAAAATGTAGTTTTATATTGCTTTGACACCGACAAGATAGATCATAACCAAACTGATATCAAAACATTCAAGGCAGAAAAAGACCACTGCCATATGACAAACTCTGAACTGATATGGTTCAACTATGATATTGAATATGTTCTATTAGGAAAACATATTGATTCTAACATAAAATTAAAAGAGTCGATAAAGCTTTTAGGCAAAAACATGGTTAGAATTAATACTTCCAATCTTAAATGCGAAAACGAAAATTGTTGTGGAAAAGCAACATTTATCTCATTCTTGACAAACGCCTTAAGCTGCTAAAGAAATAACAGCCTTGTCAAAGAAAAAATATTCACATTATCATTCGTAAGTAATCTCGATCAATTTAGATTCAAGAGGCATCAATCAAAAAAGCTATGTGCTTCTTCAGCATCATAGCCAAAAACTACCTCTTATAAACTTCTCTTTGATGGCCAATTTTAATAGCAAGAATAATCAATCTATCATCCTTGATCAGACATAGAAGGCGATAATCACCTATCCTATAACGCCACTGACCCGATTTATCTCCGACCAGTCCTTTGCCTGTACTCCTAGGATTATCATTATTCTCTAAATGCTTCCGAATCCAGGCATCAATCAATTTCTGAGTATGCGCATCTAATTTCCCGAATTCTTTAAACGCTTCATCAGAAAACTCAATTTTATAAGCCATATGTTTTTCTTAATTCATCTAAAGAATGAGTCTTGGGTTCTTTTTCAAAACGTGCAGCAGCCTCAATCAAATCAGCAGCATCGAATTCATCTTCAATCTTTTCCAGCAATGCTCGCTTATACGCTTCGGATATCGATAATCCATGTAACTTTGCATAACTCATAAACAGTCTTGACTCTTCTTCATTCATTCTAACAGATACAACAGCCATTCATTTCTCCCCCTTACAATAGATATTATAGCGAACAACTACATTGTAGTTAATGTTTAAATTTGAATAGAAATACAAACAGAATACGGAGAATAGATGTGTATTGAAACAACCACTTTTCAAATCTGACTAATAATCAATTAGAGGAAAAAGAACATCAAAGAAAAAATATTCACATTATCATTCATAAGTGATCTCAATCAATTTTGATTCAAGAGGCATAACACTGATATTCAGCTCCAGTTTATTGTCTTTGACATATTTCTTCTGATAGACATATTCTATCTCACTTAAATTGATCAAAGATTCCACCTCTTCAGCATTCAGAGATTTCTTAGCCCCCATCTTAACCCATTTATCATAGCTGGAACCGCTGTCCTCACCGATATTGGATATCTTGATATCACAGGAAACAGCATCAATACTAGAAATATTGAAATGGAAGTTGATCTGTGTCGATTTCGGGAAGCATAGATAACGATTGAGATTATTGATTTCAAAATATTCCTGTTCTGCATAGAGGTCACTGTAATGATTGTAATTGTTGACAAGGATAACGATTCTCTTGTCCTTGGCAGTAACCAGATAATGGGGCTGTTAAAAAATTCGATCATTTCTAAATAGATTAGAAATGCAATAGAGAGCTTCACAGCCCCTATTTTGTGTGCTGCATCTACAACTGAAAATTTGTTTATTACTATCACATTTCAGCTGTGAATCGTGTATTATATTTAGTAATTGGGGTATGCGTTTGCGGACACATGCTTTGAGGGCCTGGAGCAATCCGGTCCCTCTTTATTTTTAGCCATTAGCGGTTGATTTGCTTCACTAAATCCAATATAATTGTATTTAGAGGTGCAAATATGATAACTACAATATCAATACTGAAAGAGAAATATAAAGACTATGCAAACCCCTTGGACAAAATAAAGAGGGATACTGATAAAGGACTCCTCTTTCGTGTAACAAAAGGAATCTATGAAACAGACAGCCATACTGATCCATGTCTTCTGGCTTCCTGTATTCAGCCTCTTTCCTATCTCAGTTTTGATTGGGCTCTATCGTATTATGGGCTGATACCTGAAAGAGTTGTCTCAGTCACCTCTGCAACATTCAAAAACAGAAAGAACAAGACATTCGAAAACTATTTTGGAAGATATGAATATACAGACATTCCACCAAAGGCCTATCCTGATGGAGTGACTTACTTGGAAAGAGGAGAGTATATGGTGAAGATAGCCACGAAGGAAAAAGCCATATGTGATTCTCTTTGCAAATGGAGAGTCGTAAAAAGCATCAAAGACTTAAAGGAGCTTCTCTTCATCGACAAGAGAGTCGATGAGGAGGAATTCTCCTCATGCGACTTCAAGCTAATGAAGAGGCTTGCTGCTTTATATAATAAGACTAATTTGAAGTTGTTGATAAAGCTGATTGGAAAGGAATACGAAAATGAATAGTGTAATCGAAACAATGCTGAAGAAATACAATCCACATAATAATGAAGAACGAGAAAATGCCGTCAAAGAAATTATTCAGGAAATCGCTTTGAGCGGCCTATCACGTGGAGGCTTCTTTGAAAAGGCAGCCTTCTATGGCGGAACGTGTTTAAGAATCTTCTATGGTCTAAATCGATTCAGCGAAGATCTCGACTTTGCTCTGATTGAAAAAGATCCTAACTTCAGATTAAATGATTACTTTCCTGTCTTAGAAAAGGAATTCGATGCCTATGGAATAAAGCTCAGTGTCGAGGAAAAGAAAAAGACATTTGATTCCGAAATACAAAATGCCTTTTTGAAAGGAAACACATTGACACTCATGATGTCTTTTTTCCCTAAGAGCGAAGACACCAAAAAGATCATTTCAAATCAAAGACTTAAAATCAAATTTGAGGTGGACACAGAAAACCCAGAAGGCGGAAAAATCGAATCAAAATACAGAATGCTTCCTTCTCTTTATGAAGTAAAAACCTTTGATGAATCTACGTTGTTTGCTGGTAAGATACATGCAATCATCTGCAGAAACTATAAATGCCATGTGAAAGGAAGAGATTATTATGATTATCTCTTTTACATCGGAAAAGGTTCATGTTTCAATCTTCATTACCTTGAGAACAAGCTGAAGAAAACTGGTGTGCTGACAGATAATGAGAAACTGACACTTGATAAGGCCAAAGAATTATTAAAGGAAAGATTTGAAACTGCCGATTACGAGTCAGCAAAAGAAGATGTTTCTAACTTCATCAACAATAAAGATAGCCTTAAATTATGGAAGAAAGAGTTATTCCTTTCAACTTTAGATGAATTGAAATCGAATTGATTTGTTCAGATTTCAATATAGTTTCTCTGGAAAGCAGGATCTCCACAGGCAACACCATTTTTTCTCATCAGTTTTGTCCAAGGATCATTGTTGTAAAGCACGCCACCAAACCCAAATTCAAAAGCATACATTCTGATTTTTGAAGTAGATGTCAACAAAGTAAATATTTCCTGATAATCAACATCAATGGATAAGGAGAAATAATCATCATAGCGAGTATAGTTGACTGATGAAGAACAGTCTGTTCCACGTGTAATTCTTGTTCCCACCCAAAAGTCTGTTGTACCAGTTACGATTTTCGCTTTCTTTTTTGAAACCATTAAGGTGACATCTTCTTTTTGAATCTTCCATTCTTCTCCGTTCTCTTCCGCCATATGGAAAACAAAGGTTACAATTTCCGTATCGCTGAAATCTCCAAAGCCTACCATATCCAAAGTCAAACTCTTATCATTCCTGATAGTCTTAAGATAAAGATCATCTGCTTTTGTCATTTTGGTATCATCCGGATTGGCAAAAGAGATATTCCTATCACCGATTACTGCAAGTCTTTGTGTTTGATTCAAAGTTGAAAATCTTCTCTTGGGCGAGTCAATACAAGCGTAATTCGCCAAATCCGCAGGATCTCCTAATGTTTTGCCCTGATAGAAGAAATTCTCTGCATAATCGACGCCATCATAAAGAGTCTTGCCGTCAAATTCAACCGCCATGATGTAAATATCATCATAGGCAGTGTGAATATTGGGTATATCACTGATATCTATATCGGCTTTTAGGGTGAAGTAAGGCCCATAATCAATAAACGAATTTAGTGGAATGGATTTCAGTAGTGTCCCTCTTGAATTCTGAGCCGAGAAGAATTCTTCGCATTCGAAATAAATCTAAATCTTATCTTGATTGATCTGAAGAATGACATCATCCATACATAGTTGCCACGCATTCTTATCAATGATGTTATTGTGGAGTACGATTTGGAAATATTCGCTCTTTTTGAATTCGCCGAACCCAACAAAATCGAACGATAATTTTGCTTCGGTATAGTCGAGCGAGAAATGAACATCATCGCAATCTTCTTTATGATTGCAGTATTTCTTTGATGCGAACGAATAATCTTTGCCGTTGATCAAAGAAGCATACCGAGCTTTGCTGATCCAGTAAGGATTATCTTCATTCTTATCATTTTTAAAGGAGCGGTTGGTCCAATCGATTCTTACATATTCTCTAGGAGAAGAGGAATCGATTGTCTCCTCATCAAAACACAGTCCAGTCGTAATATTCTTTTCAAAAAGATTATCGACCATACTGACTCCGATGATGCTTTTTGCATCAATACCTAAGAAGAAATATGGCACATCCAAATACTGTTCCGTACCCCTAATATTGGACCTGCTATAACAATATGATATCAAAGAGTAGCGGAAGTGGAAAGCGCCTGAATAGGTGATTTCCACTGTAGATACTCTTTGATAGGATATAGATAAAGTTGGTCCAAATAATTGGGTACACATCAGATATTCATCTTTCACAAAGTTCTTGCAAATATCCGCAATCTATAGCCTAGTTGCTTTTAATTCGAGTAAATTCACTAAAGATGTAGCGTATCAGAAAGAAAATCTAGAATGACAGCTTCTATTTCATAAAGATTGGATTTCAGTTAAAAAGTTGAAAAAATCAGACATTGATTGTAAAATTTAGACATTGAAAGATAGAATGGCATCCAATGTCTAAAATTTGAGGTGATATTATGAATACTGATGGCATCAAGAAAATAGCTTTGCAGTACCTTGAGGAAGGCAAACTCGAAACGGACTTCCTGGAATACAAGAAATCCCATCTTCAGAGAGATGGTATCCTGAAAACAATCTGTGCCTTTTCAAACAACATTATGAACAGAAATCTCTGCATGATTCTTGTCGGGGTTGGGGAGCATGGCGAGCCCGATCTTAAAGGCACCCCTGTCAGACCAATTTGTGGGTATGATGAAAGTCAAATAGAAACCGTCGAGAATTCCCTGAAATCACTAATCGGATTTATAAAACCGAAAATCAATTATACGATGACCCATGCCAAACTTGATGGCCGTTCTTTTGTCATCTTTGCTTTTTCAAACAACAATGTCGGACCGTATGAGGTCTTAGAGAAAGCCGAAAAGGAAAAAAGCGTCAATCTAAAGCGCGGAAGATATGTCCGTGTTGAGAGGGACTCAAGACTGGCAACAATTAAAGAAGAATTTGAACTACTCAAAAAATTTTCTAATTATCATTTCACGGAAGAATGCTCCAATGTCGCCACTTTAGATGACCTTGACGTCGATTACATCAGGGAATATTTGAATGCAACGACCAATCGGGAGAATACGAAAAATCTGTCGAAGCGGGAAATGGCTGAGCATATGGGGTTGTTAGATTCCCAGACTGGCATGGTAAAGAATTTCTCACTTCTGATGTTCTCAAGGAATCCAGAAAAATTCATTCCGTATTCGTATGTCGAATTGATACACAAGAGTTCATCGGGTGAGTCTGTCATGTCTTCGAAAGAATTTCGTGGACCAATATGGAAGCAGCTCAGGAACGTCATGGATGAAATAAACAACAGTTATCTGAAATCACTGACTCTCCGCGTGAAGGATGATCTTAAAAGCGAAACGGTTTATAACTATCCCTACTCAGCTGTGGAAGAGCTTCTCACAAACGCAATAGCCCATAAGAACTATGAGAATCCGAGGACGGTCCAGGTCTATGTCTATGAAAGTTCGATTGTGATAACCAATTACAACAGACCGATTCCTCCAATCACCATCAAAGATCTGAATACCAAGGAATCATTTCCGAACAGAATGTATGAGAACCCATCCATCCGTGAGATGTTCAGGTCTCTCGATCTTATAGAGTCCTTCGGTTCCGGCGTTGGAAAAGCCAAAAGAGCGATGGTCCAGAATGGGAGTGACAACATCCATTATGAAGATTACGATGAGAACATCGATATCACATCTGTCGTCATTCCGATAAACAGGAAGTATCTTGAATACTCAAACAAAGCCATAGGAAGTTTCACAAAATCTGCCAATTCCAAAAAACCTGTTTCAGGCACTGAAAAGCCAGATTTAGACTTTGATGGCAAAAAATTAGACATTGAAAGACCAAATTTAGACATTGGTAACAAAAAATTAGACATTGACTTCCCTGAAAACATAAAGCTGAACGAGGTTGACATCCCAGGCATAATCAAGCACTCATATTATTCCAATACGATTCAGAAAGCGCTACTCGATATCTATGATCTATATTTCAATGGCATCTTCGGAAGATCTGATATTGTCGGTTCGCTGCGAGTTTCGAATGCAACCGGAACCAGTTATATAAAATATTTGCTGGATATTCATGCAATCGAACCAGTAAAAGGAAAAGGAAAGGGAAAATACAGGTTCAGGTGATTCGAAACTTTTATTGGATGAAAATGGAGAGTGACATAAAGTTCGCGCCTTTCGTATACGTCACGTATATACTGAAACAGACGATTATGAATGGATGACCATCCCTTCTGTATTGCCCCTCTCATTGACCAATGTCATGATACACTAAGAAACTACTAGAAGACTTTATTTCATTTTTAAATGGCAGTTTTTCAAAAATCTCTTAACGCTTTCTGTATCCGTGCCTTCATAGTACTTTATAAGATTGTGCTTGAACTCAGATACTTTGTCAGCGGGAATGGCTAGAAGCCCTTTGCCATGAGCGATGAGATAATGATTATGAATTGTAGAGTGGAATGATAATAGAAAAGCAAGTGGCTTACCAACAGCAAGAGAAAGTCGTTTTTTCGATGACTGATCAGGCTAGAAAATTGAAAGTTTCCTTAGATTTCTATCGTCTCTCACACCCATCATGCTGTTTTGCAATAGCTGGTTTAATCCTAGTTAAGACAAATTCTTCTAAAGATAGCAATCAGTAAGTATCTGCATTAAATTCAACATTAATATGCATATACCATGCATACTTTTCTTGACTTTATGCATTATTTCAGATGTAATATATGCAGATTAAGGAGGGCCGCTATGCATAAATTTGATTATTCTTTCTTGAAAAACGGGCTTGTTTCGGCAAAAACGTTTAATATGGCTACAAGCATTTATTCATTGAAGACAATGGCAAATATCAGAAAAGCTGACCATTTGAAGATTTTTACGGAACTTGAAAAGATGGCCAGAATTCAGTCGGTAAAAACCTCTAACGCAATTGAGGGAATCGTTACAAGCGACGAGCGCATCAAGGCTATTGTCACTCAAAGCAGTGCACCGCTTAACCACAACGAAGCTGAAATTGCCGGCTATCGTGATGCATTGAACGAAATTCATACCAACAATCAATACATCGGCTTTAACGAGCCGGATATTTTGCGCTTGCATGAAATTCTTCTATCTGCAACAGGCTACGAATATGGTGGAAAATATAAAGATATTGACAATGCAATTATCGAAATCGACTCACAAGGCAACAGAAAGATTCGATTTGCCACTACGCCAGCAAGAGAAACACAGCACGCTATGGAACAACTAGTGTTTGCGTATATGGCAGCGGCAAACGATTCCGAAATAAATCAACTGCTTCTTATTCCGTGCGTTATTTTAGACTTCTTGTGCATCCACCCGTTCCGCGACGGAAACGGCAGAATGTCAAGGCTCCTTTCTCTTTTGCTGTTATATAAAAACGGTTTCGACGCAGGCAAATATATTTCTTTCGAAGAACAGATCAATAAATACAAAATCTATTATTACGAAGCATTAAGACAATCATCCCTGAACTGGCACGAGAAAGGCAACGATTATTCTCCGTTTATCGAGAATTTCCTATCTATGCTATATATATGCTATAAGGAATTAGATAAGAGATTTGCCGTTGTAAACGGAAGCAAAGCATCTAAATCGGCAAGAATAGAAGCAACTGTTCTTAACAGTCTTGCTCCAATCTCCAAAAAAGAAATCTGTGAAATTCTTCCCGATGTAAGTCCTACTACCATTGAAGCTGTTCTCGGTAAAATGGTAAAGAGCGGACAAATTATCAAGATAGGTTCAGCAAGGAATATCAAGTATCTTCGCAATAAATAAACTGACTTTGAATTGTAAAGTAGAATGATAATAAAATCAGGAGAATCAAATCATACTCATCCTTGAAAGAAAGAAGATTCTCAAAAGCCTCGATTTTATTTACCATCGCCTTTCGAAATCATTTCATCACCAAACAATAAGAAAGTGAACAGTAAAGTAACCTGTAAAGTAACCTGTAAAGTAACCTGTAAAGTAACCAGAAGGTGCCGGGTAAAAAATCAGAATAAAACTAGTTCAGCCATTTATCGTTATTTTCCATATGCTCCCGTTTTGCCCAAGTACAATACGAGGCAGGTTGACAGCGAATCCGGAGTGTTGATTTCTTCCTTCCATATTGGCGAGAAGGGGTTTATATAATCCTGTTGCATAGTCGAAAAAGAATCTTGGTCCAATCAAATCAGCTAAAATCCCCAAAAATAGTCGCTATTTCTTCAAGGTAAGCAAACAGGCATTTTCCGACGGGTCTACTGGAAATTTCAGTCAACCTTGATAGTATTAGGAAAGCATTGAGTTCTATAAGATTTCATCATACTTAAAATGACTAAACCCTTCATTACTATCCAATGCGATGATAACTGCAATCTAGACATCGTTCCTTTGTTTCTCCCTCGCTCTAGGACTATCGAAGGAGCGTTTCGCTCCTTTTCTTCATCTAATTTGCCTTCCAATATCCTGATTTATTAGATCCAACCCTCTCAATAAATCCTCTTTTCCTCAGCACTGCAATAGCATTGTCAATGGACGTCCTGCCGAGACGGCAGACAACAGTCAGTTCTTTTTTCGTAATATTTGGGTTATTCCTGATTTCAGCCAATACTTTCGTCTGTGAATCATTAAGTCCATGTTCTTCAGTTTTATTACCCACTTTATTACCCACCTCATTGATGAAGTTGAACGGAATGGTGACAGTGATATCGTTGTCAGAGAAGTCAAAAGCCCCTTCTCCGTATTCAGAAGAAATAACAGGGATTCCTCTTCCTGTTTTTTCGCTGATATGCAGTGTGCCCAATATCTTGGACCAATATCAGGGTGCAGTACATTCCCGGGTCTGTTTCTGGCATACCTGCCAAAGAAAAAGACCAGGAGACATCCTTGGTCTCCATCCATGACGGCATCCATATTTTACTATGGATGCGGCCGACATCCCTAGGGATGTCCTTGGATGAATAAGTCTTGGAAATATCCTGATCTAAGTATAAGAAGACAAGAAGTTTTGCTGCTTTGGGTAATCTTTGGGTACTTTGGGTAAAATTGATTGAGCTCATACCAAAAGTAATTTAGAATAACTATAGAGGTGACATATTATGTTCGAAAAATTAATAGCCGAATGTTCGGACTACGATTTTAAAGAGGATATTGAGCTAGCAAAGCCCAAATCATGGTTGAAAACTTTTTGTGCATATGCAAACGGGATAGGTGGAAAGATATTCTTTGGAATATCTAACGATAAAAAAACTTACGGAAGTCAAAGTAATATGCGCCCTTTGTTAGTAAGTGCAAAAAATTAAGAGCATTCCAACAAAGCCTCTGCCATGAGAAAATCATAGCGGATGTTCTATACCCCCTATATTGGACCTGCTGTAACCATACGATATCAAGGAGTAGCGGAAGTGGGATGCGCCTGAATGGGTGATTTCCACTGTAGATACTCTTTGATGCGCTCCTGGTTATACCAGAGTATCGTGGTAGCATGAATCCAAATGATACCTTTAATCTTTCTGATGTATATCAGATAAATACTGATTTAAAAATAAGAAGCAGTGAATAACTGACAAGGAGGACAAAAACATGAAAACATTATACAAATTCATCCCGTTAGATTCGAATGATGATTATGCTTTCAGAAATTTAGAAAGCGGAGTACTGACTGCAACAAGAGTTTCAAAGCTATGGGAGCATTATCCTGAAGAGATGACATTCAAGCTCAATCCGGAAAAATACGATGGAGAAATCAGCTTTGAAGAGTGTAAAGCGCTAATGAATATACTTGTAAGAATGTTGGGTGATCAACTCTATATCACCTGTTTTACAACGAATAAAGACTTCAAAAATGAAGAAAGGTTAAACGCCTATGGAAAAGATCTGATTCTTGCTAGATACCATGACTCAATCAGCATCAATTCAAAGACAGCCAGCATGATTGACGAAGAAAAACTAATTGGTGCTACCATGCAAGTCAGTTATTTTTCAAAGCCTCTCGATATGACAGATTACTATTCAAAAGTTATCACTGCTCTTCTTGAATATATAAGAACAGGATTGTCAAAAGAGGAAGCGGAAGACCAAGCTTTGCCTAACATAGGCTTGAAGGAATTCTTCAAGCAACTGATACGAAAGCCTTCTTCCTATTCATGGGAGAATGAATGGCGTTTAGTTTGTAAATCAGTTACTTCTCAAGGAGATCGTGCAATACCGAACACCGAACTTTATCCTGTTGTCGCAACTGATTTCTATCCTTCTGCAATATACTACTCACCTAAATTCTTATTCGAGGATAGTCATAATTTTCAGCGTATCAAGAAATTCACATCAGAGAAAAAGATTCCACTTATAAAAATATGATTCTATCAAACACCATTTTAATGTGTACCCTTTGTCAAGGACACATTGAAAAAAGGGTACATAACAATTTCTTTCCTTGTGATTCTTTCGTTTCTCTGTATCAGCTTTTGAGCTCGTCTTTGCTGAAGGCAGGATGAGTGCCATTATTGAGTGTCAAACAGTTCTTACGCCAGCGAGGATTTATACAAGATGTCTATTTGACGATTTTCCAGCTCCCCTGCTTTTTGGATCCCTTCCTCTCGACGATTCCTTTATCCTGAAGCGATGCCACGATTCTCGAAACAGTCCTTCTGGATATCCCCATCCTGTCTCCGGCATCAGACAACGATATGCTTGGATCAGAAAGAAAAATACCGAGCAAAGCAAGCTCATTGTTCGTCAAATTATCGTTTTTTAATGTGCCATTTAATGTGCCATTTAATGTGCCACGGTTCTTCATGACCTTCTTGCTGAAGGGGATGGTTACCTGGATGAATCCGTCCTGAATATCGAAGGCTTCCTTGCCATGCTATACCTCTTTCTGGAATGACAGGTGGGGTTCTTCGGGTATAGCGGTCAACTAGATCAAAGGACCCCACTTGTCATTCCTCTAATTGACCGGGCATATTTTATCATTGTTACATCAAAGTCCGTCAATAAAGAGGTGTTGTTACCAACATTTTGGTAAGATATCGTTTAACAAAAACTATAAATCAAGGTTTTCTTTCAAAAATTGTCCTAATGAACTACCCAAGTGATCTACTAATTCAATCGGGTTTTCGCTAAAAGATTTAACGTTTTCACAAGCTTGCTTTGTCTTTCTAACATAATCGGCAGCGTTTTTAAAATCCTTTGAATATCGTGAATCATATTGTTTTAACAGTTCATACGCTACATTTTCATTATGATTCGGAAGTTTTCCCTTCTTCAAGTTAGTTTTATCTTGTTTCGAAAAATCCTTTTTGATATGTAAAAGTAGCCAAAACTCAAAACACGGATTAGTCACTAAAATGCGATACCCTTTTTCAATCCCTGATAAAACATCCTTTTTAAATTTTTCATCATCAGGGGTTCCCTGTCTATCTCTATCAACAATGATTGCGATTTTATCAAATCCCTTTGAAAATTCAGGGTAAGAAAAGTTTAACAAGTCATCAACTTCGTTACCAAGTGATAACAGACTTGAGTCTAAATAATTAACTAATTCTTCAAGAACCTGCTTAAGTTTATCCTTTTGGATTTCATCTCCAAATGAAACGTCCTTAAGTGTATTTCTATGAATAGATGAGATTTTTTTCATCAATCCCTGCTCCGTTAAAGGCTTCAATCCTTTTGATTGAAATTCCTTTGCGATATTTGAATATGCCCTTTGATAAGTACATTTATTGGCATTGTCTTTTTTTAACATGTCATCAGCAAGGGCAATCATCTGATTTAACAAGGTAAGTCCTTTTTCATTTCCTACTTTTTCAACCATTACAAAAGGATGTTTCTTAGAAACACCACGAAGAGCCTCCAGATATGAGCTTTCAGTTTTTTCACCTTCAAAAATAATAAAGTACTTAAAAATAGGATCTTCTTTTTTACTTTCTACAGGACGCTGATTTGGTCTGTATTTATCTGAACGATATCTCATTTTTCAAGCCCGCTAGTTAAGTTTTCAAAATCTGGAATCGCACCAAATCTCCCTGAAAGATAAGCTTCATCAATAACCTTATCATATCTAGCATTAAACTGATCAAACGGATAAATCTTGGAGCCTTTTAAGCCTTCGTTGGCAACAAACCAAATTTCATCCCTACGTAAATACTTCAAGTTCATCAATCGAGATTCATGGGTAGAAATGATTAATTGATTTTTATAGTCTTGTTTTCCAGCTAATTGGAGAAATTCATTTACAAAAGTCCTAGTCAAGCAAGGATGCAAGCATCTATCTAATTCATCTACAACAAATGTAGTGTCATCATTATCCCAAAGTAAAATATCTAAGAGAGTAAACATTCTCTTTGTACCATCGGATTCATCTTTTAAATCAAAAGGCTTATCGTTCTGACCAAAATGAATAAACTGGACTTTATCAAAAACAATACTATTATCCTGAGTTCTTTTTACAATCCAAAAATTCGATGGAGACCTGACAACTGAAGTCACAATTGTCTGATCTTTCTGAAAATCGTTCATTACATCTTCATACAATTCGGCCGGAATCTCTTCCTTAAATCTAGACTCATCAACTTCAACTTTGATTACTTTAGTGATACCTGTATCAAACTTGTGTAGCAAGTCAGCAAGACGTTGGAGGTTTTTTTCATCTGTCAAATCTATGCCATTCAAGGATACATAATTATTAGGAGTAGTAATATTTAATTTAGAATAAAAATAATTGAAAACATTATAAAAAACCAGCAATTGATCTTTGATTTCAGAGTTGGCAGTACTTTTTACTATCTTAGGAAGCAATAGTAAATTTTTGTTCTCGTCAACTTCATCAATATAAGTTTGCAATCTATTAGATATTTTTTCATCTTTTAAAAACTCTTCATTAATCCATGGCTTGGAACCTTTTTCGTTTTTTAAAAGATACTCATCATTCGTAGGTTTAACTTCAACAAGCCATTCGTCAATTATTGTTTTTTCTTTAAAATTACAAGTGAAGCCATAGCTATACATTTTCTGATCAAGGTATAATTCCGTTTCAAATTCCGTATTTTCATTTTGGTTTTCCAAATATCTGAAAGCCTGAGCCTTATTTGTTTCAATACCATAAATGATAATTGACTTCATCGCAGACAATGACTTAACAAAATTTGACTTACCAGAACCATTCGACCCAAAGAAGGCAGCAAATTTGTTTAATCTAAAATGATTCTTTCCTCTAAAGATTCTCTCATTATGAGTTCTCATTAATCCTGGAATCATAGAAAAAACTTGTTGATTTTTAAAGGAATAGCAGTTATTAAATTTAAAAGTAACTAACATTTCGCGCCTCCTGTATCGAACGGAAAGAGCTTTTTTCTCTTTCGCTTCTATTTTAGTATCATTAATTTGTGCTGTCAACTTTTATGATTACACGTGTGTAGTTGTTCAGTGATTTATTTTCAAAGCCAAGGTTATGCCCCCTTGTTTTACGTTCAAGATAACCGACCTATGATAATTACCCGAAAACACAAGCCTTATCAGTTGAATCACCGATTGAAACAGATGATATAATAAAAAAGAATGGAGAACAATTTATGCCTGATAATAACCAAAGATTTGAATTTACACACCCAGAAGAATCAAATGACAACATTAGTGATAACAAATGTTGTCAGTTTATCGAAGAAGCCGACACAAATATAAAGAATAAAGAACTGAATTATAAGCGTCTTAAGAAGTCTGATAACTTCAAGAATTTTTCTGAGTATTGCCTTTATTTAAGAGCACAGCTTAAAAAGAAGATCAAGTCAGAAGAATTTAATGATGGTGGACTGTTACTTGCTTCACATATTCTGACTAATGAACGAATCAGTGAAAATTTCAAACGCTATATAAAAGCATATGTCCGTCTCATAACAATGAAAATGAGAACTGATATTCGTTCTATCGAATTCAATGAAATCTTCGATAATTTGCATCTGTCATCGATTCTGACTATAAAGAACAAAGACTATATTGACCAGAAGTTCTGTTGTGATATATACAACGATGCAATCTATGAAATCGAACGTTCCATCGATCAACCAGATTTCAAATTATCAACTGAAGAAATTCAGAGACAAATGAAAGATGACTATGACGTTAGACTTTTAAAAGCTGCCGAAAATCCTGAAGTCAATAGGATCATCGATGAAGCAAGAAATTATGCTGATCTCTATGAATTGATCTTGGATTTGATTTTTACCAATGACAAGAGTCAGGAAATTTAAAGTCAATGTCAGAGGTGCAAGTACATTCATTTTATCGGAAGGACCTCATTTGATATAGGAGGTTGAAATTACGCTCTTGTTTGTTCTTAAGGAAAAGATAGAGGAAGCAAAACGTCTTCTTCGTTATACAGATAAATCTCTTAATGCTATCGCTGCTTATCTTGGTTTTTCTTCTCAGAGTCATTTTGCCAATACGTTTAGAAAGTATGCTGGTAAGTCTCCGAGTGAGTTTAGAAAGTTATATGGTGACCAATAATACCCAGCATTAAAACCAAAACATTTAGTTTTCTGTGGTTATTCGAGCCATAGCCTCCTCACTGTTAACATAATATTTTCATTGTTTAGAACATGTAGAGTTTTAAAAACATGTTTAGGATTAGAGATAAAGATTGCTTTGTTTTTATTGATACAATGACAGAGCAATCCTTTTTTCTATTCTTGTGATTTTTCAATTCTTAGAGAGAAATTTCTTGCTTTAAAAAAGTCCTCTTTAAATTGAAATGCGTAATTCTGCCAGAAGATACATTGATAAGATGTGATAATAGTATAATATTATTAGGAAATGAAAAGTTACAAGCTGATTTCATCAGCAGCAGCATTCTTAACTCAGATGCAAAAAAACAAAAGAATAACATTATACAAATATATCCCTTTAAAGACTGATAGCAATTATGCTATTAACAATCTGAAAAAAGGTCAAATAACCGCAACAAAGATATCTAGACTGCGACAATACTATCCCGATGAAATGATAGGTTCAACTAACCCACCACTGCTTTCAAGCTATTTGAATCCCCAAGAATGTTCTATACTAACAAAATGGCAAGATGAATTCTTGGGAGACAACATGCTCATAACTTGTTTCACACAAAACAATGATTTTAAGAACGGAGCAAAATTAGAAGCATATGGACAAGAAATCATTCTCGCAGAATACAATTATCATGACATTGTGAAGCGTATGATATTTAATGCTCTTTTATTCAAACTCTGCTGCGTCCCAGCTATTGTATCTTATTATCATTTGTTTGATAATTTCGCAAACTATGGCTTAGCCTTGTCTTATATAAGTGGCTTAATTAACAATGGGGTAGACGAAAATACCGCAAATGAAAAAGCAGTAAAAAAGTTCGCTAATGATAGTTTGCTTCTCCCACTTATAAGAAAGGATCCCTCGTTTTTATGGGAAAACGAGGTTAGGTTCCTATATAAATATGTTCCAACTTACAATCCAGGTATCAACAGAAAAGATGAAATTTATCCTGTTGTAGCCACTTGCCTATATCCAACAGCAATCTATTATTCACCTTGTTTCTTATTTGAAACAAGTCCTAGATTTGAAGAACTCAAAGAATTCACAAGAACCCATAGAATTCCTTTGATAAAGAAAAAATAATCAAAATAGAAAGGAACCAAATTTATGCCTGATAATAATCAAAGATTTAATCTTACATACCTGGAAGAATTAAATGAAAACATTCGTGATAACGAATGTTTTCAGTATACCGAACGAACCAAAACAAATAAAAAGAACGAGAAACTCTATACTTATCAATATATGAATCAACTGTTCACTTGTGTCATAAGAATAAGAGAAACAGTTGAGTACCTCGACAAATTCAAGTTCAGAAAGAATGGTGAGGAAAGGCAGGCTTTCGATTTCTATGAATTCATCAATTGCATATCCATCATAGAGGGGTGTATTAAAATTCTGTTTGAGGTGTTATCTCCTAATCAAAAGAATTACTATCCCGAAAATGAAAGAGTGTTTAAGGCCAGCAATAAAACCACGAGTAATGACCATGACTTCTTTTCATTTGTCAGAAGCGCATCTTCTGTTCATCCGGCAGAGACTGATAGACACAAAAAGACTATTGGTAAGAATGTTGAATTCTACCCTTACTGTGAATGGCTAGATCCAAATTGTCTTGGCCCTTTAGGCGAGGTCCCTGAAGGTTCAGATATAGTAATGCGAGGCTGGGGGTGTAAAACAAAACAAGCAACAACTTACTATTATTTATCAACGGATGAATTCTATGATTATGTCTCTGTCCTTCTAGACACAATCAAAGACCTTATGCCCAAAGCAGAAGAAATAGCAGAGCAATATAACGAGAAACTGAATTATAAGCGTCTTAAGAAGTCTGATAACTTCAAGAATTTTTCTGAGTATTGCCTTTATTTAAGAGCACAGCTTAAAAAGAAGATCAAGTCAGAAGAATTTAATGATGGTGGACTGTTACTTGCTTCACATATTCTGACTAATGAACGAATCAGTGAAAATTTCAAACGCTATATAAAAGCATATGTCCGTCTCATAACAATGAAAATGAGAACTGATATTCGTTCTATCGAATTCAATGAAATCTTCGA
>ERZ1106931.294-NODE-294-length-37590-cov-6.012335_pt1 | contig 37590 bp, 61 predicted proteins | sample MGYA00403664_ERZ1106931 | MGnify/ENA primary metagenome ERZ1106931 (study PRJEB35170, sample SAMEA104062435) | human gut metagenome | biome: human gut; feature: human-associated habitat; material: faeces | place: Denmark | collected 2012-06-29 ... | reverse complement strand
AAGGCTCTGTTACTAGCTATCAATGGCGGACGTTGCGAAAATACAGGAACTGTAATGGTGAAAGATATTCCTGTATTGACAGGAGACTTGCTGAACTTTGAAGAAGTATGGTCTAATTATAAGAAAGTATTAATGCAGATTGCACGTGTGTATAATGATGCGATGAATATCATTCACTATATGCATGACAAATATTATTACGAAAAGGCTCAAATGGCATTCATTGATACCGATCCACGTATCAATCTGGCATATGGCGTAGCCGGTCTGTCCATTGCCATTGACTCATTGTCTGCCATCAAATACGGCAAGGTACGTGCCAAACGTAATGATATAGGTTTGACTGAAGGCTTTGATATTGAAAATACATATCCTTGCTTTGTTAATTCAAATAGAATACAAGCAATAAAAGACAGCAATCCAGATGTAATAACTCTTTTAGGTGGTACTAATGATGCTAATAGACAGCAACCACTTGGAACAAATGATGAATTTATAAAACCTTTAGAAAATAAAGATAAATCAACTGTAAAAGGTGCATGGAGTTATTTGATTGAAACACTATTAGTATGGAAACCTAGTCTTGAAATTATAATGTGTACTCCTTTAAAAGCAATTAATACTACTGATTACTCACCTTATGCAGATGCAGTTTTAGAAGTCGCTAAATTCTATTCGTTGCCTTGTGTAAATTTGTATTATGAAAGTAAAATAAGTAAATTTACAACTATATATTTTGATGACAGTTTACATCCTAGTTCTGTTGGTGGGAAAAGAATTGCAAATATGGTGATAGATAAAATATTAGAAGTGTCAAGAGTATAGCAAACATTATGTATCTATTATTCATAATTGACTTAAAGGACGACATAACTAAATAAAGATTTAAGAGAGATTTAGAGTAATTCTAAGTCTCTTTTTTGTGCAAAGAAAACGAGGTGTGAAATGGAAAGTGAATTAATTAAAGTAATGACTAATCAAGGGGCATGGGCGTTGTTATTTTTATTTATGCTTATTTATGTGCTTAAAACTACAGGGGAAAGAGAAAAAAGATATCAAGGATTATTAGATACGTTGGCTGAAAAGTTTAATGTGGTTGAGAATATCGAAGATGATGTTAAAGAAATAAAAAATAAATTAAATAAATAAGGGAGAGTGTTTTTAATGAAAGAAAGATTAGTAAAGAAATTAACAAGTGCTAGATTTTTAATGGCTATAATACTTACAGTGGTATTAAGTTATATGGCAATAATTGAAAAAATAAGCGGTGAACAGTTTGTACCATTAGTAACAATGGTTATAGCTTTTTATTTCACTAAAGATAAAAGTGTACCTAACGAAGAGTAGTCAAAAAGGCTGCTCTTTTACTTTACTTAGTAGAAGGAGGAAAAGATATGTTGCCAATTCAAAAAATGATTAGTAAATATAATAATTCATCAAGGAATGGACAAACGATAAAATATTTAGTATTCCACTATACAGGAAATAAAGGAGATACAGCTGAAAATAATGCTAAGTATTTCAACAAAGGTAATCAAGGCGCTTCGGCTCATTACTTTGTATCAGATAACCAAATATATCAAGTCGTAGAAGATGTTAGAGCAGCGTGGTCTGTAGGTGATGGTGATGGTAAGTATGGGATTACAAACAGCAACAGTATTAATGTAGAGATGTGTTGCTGGTCTAATGGAACTGTATCAGAAAAAACAGAAAACAACGCTTTGGAGTTAGGTAAATACTTAATAAAGAAGCATGGAATATCTATAGAAAATGTAGTAAGGCATTATGATGCATCAAGAAAGGTATGTCCTAATTGGTCGGATAATAACTGGTCAAGATGGATTGATTTTAAAAACAAATTAGTGGATAAATCCCAGGAATCTAAACCAGTAAATAATCCAGTTAAGGGGGAATCAAAATTGTTAAAGGAATGTAAGAAACACGTATTAAATTTTGGAGATAGTGGTACTTTTGTATTTTTAGCACAATCAGCCATGAAAGCAAGAGGACTATATAATGGAATTATAGATGGTAAATATGGGCCAGCCAAAGGTAATGGGAGTTTCTATAAAGCAGTTATTGAACTTAACAGAAAATTAGGGTATGAAAATGATCCTAACTTAGGACCAGCTTGCTGGACTTATATACTAACTAAGTAGTATAATATATTAGAAAATTTAATTATCTATTTTATCAAAGCCAGTAGGTGGGGAGAAATCCTTGCTTGCTGGCCTTTTTTTATTTTAAAGCTTTATTTATATTCCAAATAGTGGTAAAATATTACTATAAGGTGGTGATGGTTTGGTTAAGAATAAACTTAAAGAAATAAGAATGAAAGAATACATGATGTCTCAAAAGGATTTTGCAACTTTTTTAGATGTTCAAGTTAAAGTTTATTGGAGTTGGGAAAACAATAAAAGCAAACCAACACTAGAAAAGGCACTTGAGATTGCCAATAAGTTAAATAAAAATATTATGGAGATATGGTACTTACAGTAGTGAGTACTTTTTTTATGCAATTAAAACCATGTCGAATAGAAAAAATCTAAAATAAAATAAATAAAATCTAATATTTTAGGAAACTTTTTATCCTTTAGTACATACATATAAACTATAAAGCAAGACAAAAGAGGTTAAAGTTGATTGTTGACTTAATTGAATTGCAAGAAGTAGAGATTAACAAAGTGGTTAATTGCATTAAAGAAGTAGGTAAAAGTAGAATCTATGCAGATACAGTTGAATACATTGTATTTTTAAAAAACGGAGGTATGTACTCTATATTTTTGGAGTAGCCTAAACTATGTTGATTTTATATATTAAGTTATTAGCAATGTTCTTATCTGCGTATGGATCTATTAATTTACTTCTTCCAGAAAAAATTAAAGATAAGCTTAAGATAAAAAGTAAGTTTAGATATTTTATAAAGGAAAAAGACTTAATTACAAAAGTTACAGATAAAGCTACTTTAGAAGATATAGAAGTTTATAAATGGGGATTTAAAGCTACATTAGATATAAGTAAGATATGTGCATATGAGGATATTGAAAAACATTCAGATTATCTTAAACAGATGTTTAGGGCGAAAGAAGTAAACATGATAAATAAGAATGGAACTGTTGAAATTGAAGTATTCAACAAAGATATAGGTGATATTAAATATGAATATGTAGATATGTCGCCGTATGAACTTATATTTGGCTATAACAAAAAAGGTGAACCAATAACAGTAAATATGAAGAAAACTCCACATATAGGGGTGCAAGGCGCATCTAATAGTGGTAAGTCAAAAATGGTTGAACTAGCCTTAAGAAACTTAAAGAATAAAGCTGATGTAATATTATTAAATTGTTTTGAAGATGATTTTATAAGTATACCAGGAAGAAGGATAAACAATAATGAGGATATATTAGAATACTTAGAAAGTATCATAGAAGAACCATACATAAGAGAAAGACCACTATATCTATTGTTAGATGAGTTAAATGTACTTGGTAAAGATAAAAAGATTAACAAGGCTATTATGGATGTTTTAGCACAAGCTAGGCATTTTAATATATTTCTAATTGCACTTGGCCAGAGTTTATTAAAAGAGAATTGCCCTTATAAGCAACTATTTAATGTAAGAGTTACATTCAGAGCGATAGATAGAAGTAGTATAAGTGCTTTTTTAGGATGTACTGTAGAAGATACAAGGCTAAATCAAAGGGAGTTTATTTGTTATTCAGATAGCATTTATAGGGGGAAGTCCTACCTACTATAAGTATTATGTTAAGCAGAATTGGTCGAAGTTTTCGTGTAGCAAGTGGAATGCGTAGTCTTGGAATACAACTTGTTGTTTACAAGCGAAGCATGGAATGAAGCGGAACGAAAGCTGAGAACAATCAGGCGAAGCCTAATAACTTGATAGTAGTGGGGTAATTCAAATTAGATGAAAAAAATCGAAAATCTATATAACTTAAAAATAATTACTAGCGGTGATAGATTGGAAATCTACAAGATAAATAATTATTTAGCAAGAACGGATTTTGAACGTGAAATCGAAAAACCACAAGATACTAAAGATGATGAAAAAGGTATTCAATCCTTAAAAGATAGAAAAGCTACATTAAATAAGGCTAGAAATAACATTATGAGATTAATAAAGTCAAATCCAGACATGACTACCTTTATTACTTTAACATTTAGTAATGTTCCAGACTATAAAAAGAGCAAACAGTTGTTAAATATATTTTTTACCAAGCTTAGACGGGACTATACAGATTTAAAGTATATTTGGGTACTTGAATTAGGAGATAAGAACAAAAGGTTACATTACCACCTATTAACTAATGTTTTAGTTCCTTTAAATTTAAGCGGAAACAATGAAACTAAATCTTATGCTCATAAGATTTACGAAGAACAATTTAGAAAAGCTTATTGGCCACATGGCTTTGTAGATATTAGAGATTTGGACCAGGAAGATAATACTAATATAGCTTTATATGTAAGTGCTTATATAGTAAAAAGCTTATTAGATATAAACATTGACGGCAGAGTATATGGATATAGTCATAAAACAATAGATCGTCCAGTTGAAACCAAGCTTTATTCAAATCGCAGCATAGAAGAGTTATTAAATCATTTCAAAGATTATAAGATTGATTATACAAATAGTTATAAAATTGGTTTTACAGATTGGCAAGGAGAACGAAAAGGGACAGTAACCTATTTTGATATGAGTAAAAAATAATTATATAAGGAGAGTTAAATATGAAAATAAATAATGTAATGTGTTTAGTTAGTTCTAGAGAGGAAAAAGTAAATAAGAATACTAATTTACCTTATTGGAGTGTTGGGATAGTTACTCTTGATGGAGATGGTACCGCATTAAATATAAGCGTTAAAGAAAAGGAGATTGCAGAAAAGTTAAAACCTATGTTTAAATACAACCTTAACCTAAGCTTATCCAACAGCCAATATGGTATGAGGGTTGAGTTAGCAGCATTAAATCCAATTGTTAAAGAATTAGGGTCTATAATAGAAGGAATTCCGCAAGGGAAATAATTGACAATTTATGCTGAAAATGTACAATTAATATATAGATAACAAAAGGAGATGATAAAATGGGAGAATTTCAACAAGGAATACAAGCAATGGTAGGGGTAGGCGCATTTGTAGCTCTAATATCAATAGTTTCATTTATTATATTTATGGTTTGTACAATTTGTAATGCAGTAAACATACGTAAGATAGCTGTTAATGTAGAAAAAATAGCAAATAGAAAAAGAAAAAAAGAAGAGTTACCACAGCCACAAAAAGACTAGGATAAATAAATCCTAGTCTTTTCTTATATACTTATAATATCCATTTATGCAGTGATTAATATATGGCTCTAAATCCTTGTTTATGGCATAATTGGTTTTGATTTGCGATCTACCTACTAAATAATCTATAGTAACGTTATAATAATCAGCAAGTGCAATAAGCACCTCAACATCTGGATTGCGTTCTCCTGTTTCCCAATACGAGTATGCTTGCCTACTAACATTTAATAATTTTGCTATATCTTCTTGTCGTAGACCTTTCTCCGTTCGTAATATTTTAAAATTGTTCTTATTCATTAAAAACACCTCAAGAATATTTTACCAAACAGAGAAATTTTGTCTGCCATTGCAACAAAAAGTGGAATTTTATTAAATAATATTAGGTATAAATAACATTAAGTGGCTAAGAACACGTTGTAATGAGTACATATGTTTGATATAATATTTTAAAAGGTATAGTTGTAAGGGGTGTCTAGACTTGAAGAATTTTAAAGCAAAATTTATTGAACTTACAAAAAATCTAACAAAAGATGATTTAAAAACTATAATACATAATCTACAAAAAGCACTCAAATGAGAGTGTTTTTTTAATATCATTAATGAATTGCATGGGTGTCCTTTGAATACATAACCGATACTATGTAAATTCTATGTCAATACTATCGTCAAATGGGTTGTAAATCAGTTTGTTAAATATAATTCTCACCTTATTCCTTTTTTCTTTATTATCTTTTATATTTCTAAATTCTCTTATAGCTTGTTGCAATTCTGAATCATTTTTCTTGGTAATTGCATCAAGTTGATTTATTCTTAATTCATCAATTTTGGCTTCTAGTTCAATATTTTCAGAAGTTAATTCTTCTATTTTTCTTGTCAGTGGTTCAGCTGCTGCATTACTTAATAGCATTAATTTTTCCACCAAATTATCAATAGCTTTCTTATTATCATCTATAGACTTTAACAGTATATCTATTTCGTTTTGCTTGTTATCTACTACCATATTACCTTTATATTTTTTAAACTCTCTATCGTCCTCTAAATTATTAATAAGTATACTTACTTTTTCTTCTATCGTTTCTGCATTAACGTATTTATTATTTTCACACTTAACCTTGTCTTTATTTATTCCCATTTCATTACTTGCCCTATTTATCCTACTAGAGCAAACATAATAAGTGTTTTTACCGCTATTTACCAAAACGTACTTAGAGCCACAGAAAGGGCAATATAGTATTTCTGTAAGCCAATAAGTTTTGCTTTCTCTCTTAGTGGCTTTATCTTTATTCTTATCTAACAGTAAATTAACTTTTAAAAACAATTCAGCATCTATCGGTGCGTTGTGTTTGCTTACTATTAGAGTTGGATAGTCAGAAGTTTTGCCATAAGTCATATAGCCCTTTTTATTAGCTTTTCCAACAACCTCAAAACCTTTATTAAGTAAATAATCCGAAACTCTTTCATCAGACTTACAGTAAACGGGATTTCTTAATATCTTCCCTAAGCTACTTCTAGTCGTTAAAGTCTTAATGCCATTATCTAAAAGATATTTTTGTGTAGCATATAGAGAACCTAGTTCCAAATATTTATCAAACATTAATTTTATTATTTTATCATCTTCAATTTTTAAAAAGCTTTTACCTTCTTTCTTTTCTATAGTGCAACCAAAAGGAACAAAACCACCAGTAAAACAACCTTTTTTAGCTAAACTTATCATATTATCTTTTACTCTTTGTCTTATGTTTTCTCGTTCCATATCAGCAAATGCAGATAACATTATCATCATCATTTTGCCGCCTGGAGTGCTAGGATCAAATCCTTCGCTTATAGATATTAACTTTACATTGTACTTTTCTAATTCTTCATAAATCTTAAAAAAATCTACTATATTCCTCGATATTCTATCAACCTTATAAATAGCCACTATATCAAATTTACCTAACTTAATCAAAGACATTAATCTTTTAAAACTAGGTCGATTGGTATTTCCTCCGCTAAATCCTTCATCTTCAAATATTTCAAACTCGTTTTCGCCTTGAAAGTATTTTTTACATAATTGTATCTGCGTTTCTATACTCTCACTATTTTCTACCGCAACAGATTTTCTGGTATATATCGCAATTCTCATATTATCTCCCCTTTTTTAAATTAGCAATTTCCTTTTTTACCATATCCATTATCATTTTTTCAGTTTTTTCATCAATATTCTTTTCATCTTTGATTATTCCATTTTCAATTAAAAATTCAAGAAAATTAGAAACTAAAGCTTCCTTTTCTTTTCCTAAGCCAGTCTTTTCAGTTGTTAAACCTTCTAAATAATCTAAAGATACATTAAAATATTCAGCTACTTTTTTAGCAAATTCCCTTCCTCCGTCTTGTTTTCCAGCTTCAACCATTCCTATTAAACTTCTTGCAACTCCTAGCTTTTCACTTAATTGTTTCTGCGTAAGCCCTTTATCTTTTCTTAATTCTTTTAAAATTTCAGATTTCATTTTTATTTCTCCTTTTAAATTAGTAACTTATATATTGGATTATGCCCTAAAAGTCATGAAATATAACCACATTCATTAAAATATCATAAAAAATGATAATTAAAAAGAGAACATATGTACTAAAATATAGAAAAATAAATGAAATAAGAGATATTTTTAGAAAGTTCACTTTAAATTACCAAAGTCATGATATATGACATTTATTGAAGTTATATCCTTAAAAATGGAGTTTTACATAAGTCATATTATGTGACATAATAACAACTGTAGAAAGGAGGTGCGAACGTGTTAAAGGACTTAAGACAAAATGTAGGTTTAACAACTGATTTTGTTTCTAAAAAATTAGGAATTCCTAAAAGCACACTTTATAAATATGAACAAAATCAACTGTTGCCTTCCATGAATATTTTATTAAAAATGAAAGACATTTACAAGTGCGATTATGAAGAATTGGTAAATGCTTATAGAATGGCGAAAGGAGTTTACGATGAAAGAAAAGCTAAAAAAAGAAGTAAGTCAGCTAACTAAAGAAGAGACAGAAGAATTATTAAGTAGAGTTAAAGGGATTTTTGAAGGTGGAGTTACTTTTATAAATCCAGAAAACTATAAAAGTGCTATGGCAAATTATTATAAAAGTTTATAGGACAAGCCTTAGTAAAAATCACACCCACTAAGGACTAAGAGGGATGTATTGTAACAGTTAATAAATTTTAGGAGGGATTCAATGAACGATATACAGATTTTTAATAATGAGCAATTCGGACAAGTAAGAGTAATTACTAAAGATGGAGAGCCTTGGTTTGTAGGTAAAGATATAGCAGAAGTTTTAGGTTATTTAAATACAAAAGATGCAATAGCAACTCATGTTTATGAAGAAGATAAAAAAATAATTCAAAGGTCGGAAAACGCTACCTTAGAAATACCAAATAGAGGGCTCACAATAATAAATGAAAGTGGATTATATTCTTTGATACTTAGTAGCAAATTACCACAAGCAAAGAAATTCAAGAAGTGGGTAACATCAGATGTACTTCCAAGTATAAGAAAACATGGAATGTATGCAACAGATGAACTTATTAATAATCCAGACTTGCTAATAGCAGCAGCAACCAAAATTAAGGAAGAAAGAGCAGCAAGGCTTGAAGCAGAAAAGCTAAGGGACAAGTTAATCCACCAAAACAAATTATATACAACAAGCGAGATTGCAAAGGAACTGGGGTTAAAGAGTGCCAATAAACTTAATCAACTACTTGCAGAAAAGAAAATCCAGTACAAGCAAAATAAGACTTGGTTACTTTATTCCAAGTATGCAGATTGTGGCTATGTAAGTATCAAACAAGACATTTTAGATAGCGGGCATATTATCTACGATAGAAAATGGTCGGGCAAAGGAAGGGACTTCATATTAAATTTATTTAAGGAGGAAAAGTAATGAAAGAATTAACATTCAGAGAGGTTATAGCAAACATTGCTGATGGGGAACTATGGGAAAGTCAAGTAAAAAAAATAAGGTGCATTAAGGGTAATATTGAAGTAACTAATAAAATCCATACAGGCGAAAACAAAATGATTTTTAATAAGCTAAATTTATATACTCTAGCAAGAAAAAAGCATTCTTTCACAGAAGCATTTAAGGCTTATGAAGAAGGTAAGGAAATAGAGTGTTGCTATGGTGGACAAATACTAAAAAAAGAAAACGAAAAAGATTATTGTTTTGATTATGAGAAAGGAAAGTATGTACCATTAAGCTTTGATGAAACTTTCTTTGACATAACTAATATTAGAAGTGAGTGGTATATCAATGATTAAGGATTTAGCATTTAAACACAAAGTATTTCTAGAAAATTTAGGAATTGACTATAACAACTATTTATTTATCGGCAAGGGTGCTGATTACTACAGATTTATGGACAAGCAAACCAAAAGAATATTTGACATAAGGAGGTAGTTGTAATGTGTAAGCATTGTGAAGGTAAAGTAGCTTGTATACCAATAGGTAGCAAATTAAAGCTTATTAAGCAAGATAATGATTATGGATTGATTGAACTTATTCATAGTTGCAATAAAAAGGATTTTAAACCATTTTTAAGAGTTGAAATAACAATAGGAAATAAGATATCAAGATTAAAACTAGAAGTGCAATATTGCCCTATGTGTGGCAAGAAACTGTAGGAGGTAATTAGAAATGTTCTTTAAAGATTTTCAAAAATACATCTTAGCTTGTCAGATTTGTGGAAAGCAACCAACTTGGGAAGGTCTTAGAAAATTCAGAGAGGGGGTGAAGTAGATATGGAGGAACTAGCAAGAGATAGGCAAGGCAGATATGCTTACAATCCAGAGTATTTTGGTAAAACTGGTACACCTTATTCGCAAGATGACCATGATTATTTAGTTAAATGGTATGACAAAATTCCACTTGAGGAAATGGCATTTGCACTAGAAAGAACACCAACAAGCATAGAAGCTAGAATGAGGTACTTGAAGAAAAACGGATTGTTATATACTTACAAAGCACCAGCACCAAAGCCGCTAAGATATAAAGACATTAAATCTCAAATAGATACAGTAGTGGCAAAGTATTTCAACGGAATACCACTAAATATTATTTTAGAAAAAAATAAGGCTAATGCTTAAGCACCACCAAAAGCAAATAGCCAAAGAAAATATATCAAAGTTAATTATATCAAATAAATTGAATGAATATCAAGAGGAGATGCAATATGGATAAAAGATTAATAGAAATATTCAAACTGGTGTTTTTGCTTAATCAAAAGGGAAAAGATTTGCAATTAACTTTAAGGGATTGTTCTCTTGAAATAATCGATAGTGATTGCCATAACATAATCCCTCATTGGACAGATAATATTTACCTTGGTGAATTTTGGAAAGATGATTATGACGATATGGTAAATAACACTTTAGAAATGCTTAAAGAAATGTTAGAAGGTGCTGAAAATGAGTAACATTCCGGATTGTTGGTATGAATACAGACATGAAAACCCACAAGCTAAGAAAATATATACTTGCAGCTGCTGCGGCGGAGGAGTTTACGTGGGTGATGCCTACTGGAATATATCGGGGCAGATAATCTGCGAGGAATGTATAGAGCATCTAAAAAATGAAGCCGAGGAGGGTTAATATGGATAATTACAAAGTTGAAGTCCAAAGCGTTGTATGTGATTACGGAATTTATATAAATGGAGTACTGCAAGACCAGATGATATTTGCACAAAGAAAAAACGCTGAAATTGTGGCTAATATACTAATTCAAGAACATAACGATAGAGTAAACTTTGAAAATAAGTTTATGGAGGGGTAAGAATGTATGAAAATTGTAAATTACAAAATATAAAAACTATACTGGCTTGTTATGGCGACAAGATGACAGATAAAGAACTTACTCAAATAGCAATTAGAGTAAATGCAGCTAAAGAGAGAATAGATAAGGAGGAAAGGAATAATGGCTAAACTTTATGAGATAGCAGATGGATATAGAAATATTCAAGCATTGTTAGATAATCCAGAGATCCCAATGGAAATAGTAGTTGATGGATTAACCAAGCTAGATGACGATTTTGAGGAAAAAGCTGAAAGTATAGCAAAGGTATTAAGGGAAATGGAGGGGGATATAACCTCTCTTAAGGACGAAGAAGTAAGAATATCAAGCAGAAGAAAAGCATTAGAAAACAGGCGACAAGGATTAAAGCTTTATTTAGAAAGCTATATGAGGGCGATAAACAAGACTTCGTTCAAGGGTAAGCTATTTACCTTCTCTATAAGTAAAAACAAGCCTAGCGTTGAAATAAGCAATCTAGAGGGTATCCCTAGTGAATATATAGAAGTTGAAGAAGTTAAAAAAGTAGATAAAAGAAAATTGCTTGAAGCTTTACAAAACGGAGAAGAAATTCAAGGGGCAGCTATTAAACAAAATGAAAGTTTAAGAATTAGATAGGAGGTAAGGTATGAATTTAAAATTTAGAACTTTAAACGCAAGTGAAATAGATGTAAGAGTGCAAAGTGTTACTGCAAAAGGGTGCATATTGTTACTTTACAAAGATGCAAGATGCGACATGAATATCCTGGACGAAACAGTTGGCCCATTGGGGTGGAAAAGGGAACATACAAGAGATAATGCAAATTGTGTTGTTAGCATTTGGGACACAGATAAAAAACAATGGATAAGCAAAGAAGATACAGGAACAGAAAGTAACACAGAAAAAGAAAAAGGACAAGCATCTGATAGCTTTAAGAGAGCCTGTGTAAATTGGGGCATAGGCAGAGAGTTATATACATCACCTTTCATTTGGGTTAATGCTAAAGATTGCACCATTGAAGAGTTTGTATTTAATGGCAAAAAGAAATACAAGTGTAATGATAAATTTGAAGTTGAAAAGTTACTTTATGATGATAAAAGAACAATTATAGCCTTATCTATAAAGAATACCACTAAGAAGGTAAGAGCATTTGTTATGAAGCCACCAGCTGATATTAAGAAGTAAGGTTACACAGATTTTAAGTATAGAAGATTTGTAGGAGGGGTTATGAAAAGAGGAACTAGAATTTATATAAACGATAAAGAGTATAGAGTAGTTTGCCAATATGGAATTACAGAAAAAGTTGCAAAAGAAGATGGATACATGGGCGTTAAATTAGCAATAACAGTATTTGATGTTTCTAAAAATAGATATATTCCATGGCAAGAAATTAGAGGAAGTTATCTAGCTGAAAAAATTAGCGATTATGCTGAAAATAGCTTCAATGGTCAAAATGCTATTTATTGGGATTATTCAAAGTAAGGCGGTGATAATTTGGCAGAAGTAAAATGGATAAAACTTAATACAGATATGTTCGATAATGCGAAGATTAAGTATTTAAGGACTTTACCAGAAGGGGACAAGATAGTCCTAATATGGGTGATGTTACTTGCTAAAGCTGGTAAATGCAATGCAAATGGATATATTTTCTTAACCGAAACTATTCCATACACTCAAGAAATGTTAGCAGCTGAATTTGATTTTGAGATAACAACAATTCAATTAGCGTTAGGATCACTTATGAAACTAGGAATGATAAACCTTGATGAAAGTAATCTTTGTATTACTGGCTGGGAAGAACATCAAAATGTTGAGGGACTAGATAAAATAAGGGAACAAACAAGGTTAAGAGTGGCTAAATACAGAGATAAACAAAAGTTAATACCATGTAACGTTACAAGTAACGTAACAGTAACGCAATGTAACGGAACAGAAGAAGAAAGAGAAGAAGAAAAAGAAAGAGATAAAGATAATAATAAAAAAGAAAAAAGGAAAACTGAATTTGATTTATTGATAGAAGGATATACAGAAGATTTACAGTTAAGAAATACAATATATGAGTTTCTAAAGATGAGAAAGGCAATAAAAGCACCAATGACAAGTAATGCTTTAAAGCTAATGCTTAATAAATTGGATAGATTAGCACCTAATGATATACATTGTGATACCAGGATAGCAATATTAGAGCAAAGTATTATGAACTCCTGGAAGGGCATATTTGAACTTAAAGAAGAGCTTAAAAAGAAAGTAGTTCCGGAGGATAGACACTATGGATTTAATGGCTAATGAAGAAATTGAACAAAATGTACTTGGTGCGATATTGGTTGATAGCAGTTTATTCTATAAGATTTTAGACTTGAATGAGGAAGTGTTCTATTCTACTGCACATCAGACTTTATTTAGAGCCTTTAAAAGCGTTTCTAAGGAGTTTCAAAAGATAGATATAGGATTAGTCGGGAATTATATTAAAACCTTTCAGCCGAAGGGATTGACCATCTCATACGTGTCTAATTTAATGCTATCCGTTCCAAGTACAAGTAATTTTGATGAATACCTGGATATATTAATAGACTTGTACCAAAAACGAGAGATAAGAAAGCTATTTCAAAAAGTGGACTTTAAAGAAAACAGTAACTTAATAAAAGAAAAGTTACTAGGTGCTTTAAATAATGTGTATCAGCAAAAAGCTAAGGATATAAACACCGGCGAAATGGTTATGAATAGATTAGATTCAATCCTATCTCACGAAGAAAGAAAAGGACTTAAAACAGGATTTTGGGCGATAGATAATAACTTAAAAGGCTTTCATGGCGGGGAATTAATAACAATAGCAGCTAGATCACAAGTTGGAAAAACCACTTTTGCAGTAAATGTGTTCACTTACATGGCTTTGTATGGATATAAACCACATTATTTTAGTTTGGAAGTTCCACGAGAAGAAGTGTTAAATAAAATGCTTTCCTTACAAAGTGGAATTGAAAGTAAGTATATAAGGTTTAACAACGTACCACAAGAAGATGAGGAAAAACTGGTACAAGTTGGTTCAATACTGGCTGGTAAAAACTTTTATATTCGTGATGATAGAAGCGATATTGAAGCGATAACCATGAAAATAAGGGAAGAAGTAATAAACAATAACTTAGATATAGCATTTATTGACTTAATTAATAGAGTTACTACCAAAGAAAAGGCTGGAACTAAGGCTGAATACATTGGAAATATAACAAGAAGGCTAAAATTACTTGCTATGGAGTTAAATATTCCAATAGTAATCATGGCTCAAATTAATAGAACAGTTGATAAGCAAGTAGATAAAAGACCAACGTGTGCTGATTTAAAAGAAAGTGGAAGCATAGAAGAAGATTCAGATGTAATAATCGGACTTTATAGGGACCCGAGGTTATCAGATGCAAACTATAGAAGGGATAATAAGATTGAAGCTGATTTTACTAGTGATAATCCAGACAAAAACCCAGAACGTATAGAAATGATTTTTATGAAGTCCAGGTATACAGGAAACGGAACAATTCCACTAAGATATTCTGGAAATATAAATAAAATATCAGATGTTTATTAAAAATAGGAGGAATTTATGGATAGTTACTTATCAAAATTGGTTGAGTTGATAAAAGAAGGTAAAACCAATAAGGAAATAAAGGATGAATTTTGGGTTAATGATAGTCAATTAACCTATATGAGAAACAAGTTAGGGATATTCACTAAAAATAATAGAAAGAGGGTATAGAAATATGAATAAATGTGTATTAATTGGAAATTTAACCAAAGACATAGACTTAAAATTTCAAGCTGGAAGTGGTTTAGCAATAGGAAAGTTCAGTTTAGCAGTTGCTAGGCAAAAGAAGGGTGAAACAGATTTTATTAACTGTATAGCATTCGGAAAAACTGCTGAAACAATGAGCCAGTACCTATTCAAAGGTTCAAAAGTGGCTATTGAGGGACATATACAAACTGGAAGTTATACCAATAAAGAAGGGCATAAGGTTTATACAACAGATGTTGTTATAGATAGATTTGAATTTGTTGGTGGCAAGAACGAGGGACAAGCACCAAGTGGTAATCAATCAAGTTTTGGCAATGATATAGTTCCGGATAACGACATTGATTGTCCATTCTAAAGTCGTAATTGCAAGAAAGGGTGAATTAAAAGAGGTGATAAAGTGAGCTTAACATTTTTAGATTTTTTTGCAGGTGTAGGAGGTTTTAGGCGAGGTATGGAAATGGCAGGACATACTTGTCTAGGACATTGTGAGATAGATAAATTTGCAAATATGAGTTACAAAGAAATACATCAACCAAAGGAGGAAGAATGGTTTGGAACAGATATTAGAAGGACAAATGCAGATGAGTTGCCTAGAGCAGATGTTTGGTGTTTCGGATTCCCATGCCAAGACATCAGTGTGGCAGGAAAGCAACTCGGATTCAAAGGTCAACGTTCAAGTTTATTTTTCACAGTTACAAGACTTATTAGGGATTCAAAAGAAGAAGATAGACCCAAGTACCTATTTATTGAGAACGTTAAAAACTTACTTAGTGTTAATGGAGGATCAGACTTCCTTAAACTTCTCATTGAGTTGGATGAAATCGGGTATGATGCAGAATGGCAAGTTCTCAACTCTAAAAACTTTGGAGTGCCACAGAACAGGGAAAGAGTATTCATTATTGGACATCTTAGAGGAAGAAGTGGACGAAAAGTATTTCCTATCGGAGGAATATCACAAAAGGCTAATATTAACATTATCGGAACAACAGTAAAACCAGGTGCAAAAGGAACTAATTCAAGACATTGGGTCCATGATATAGAAGGTGATATAGGAGCATTATCTGCAACAGATTATAAACAGCCTAAACAAATATTAGTAAGAGCAGTATTAACACCTGATAGAATTGAAAAAAGACAAAACGGTAGAAGGTTTAAAGAACTAGGAGAGCCAATGTTTACTCTAACTGCACAAGATAGACATGGAATTGCAATTAAAGAAGCAACTAAAAGAGGTTATGCAATAGCTGAAAAAGGAGATTCAATTAATTTAGAACAACCCAATAGTAAAACTAGAAGGGGGAGAGTTGGCAAAGGAATAGCCAATACACTTACCTGTAGTTGTAATCAAGGTACATTAGATGGATATATAATAAGAAAACTTACTCCTAAAGAATGTTGGAGATTACAAGGTTGGAATGATGAAGACTTTGAAAAGGCAGCACGTGTATGCAGTGATAGTCAATTATATAAACAAGCTGGTAATGGTGTGACAGTAACTGTTATTTATGAAATAGCTAAGAGATTATAAGTCTTAATATGTAAAAAGCACGACATAACTGAATAGGGGTTAAGTTTATAAGCTTAATACAGTACAAGTTAATAACATAGGCTTAACCCTACATTATCAATTAATAATCAAGTGATAAGGAAGTGGGAAGATGTTATTACAATTTTTATTAGGAATAGTAGTAGCAACTTTGGTTATGACATATGCACTATGCAAGGCATCAAGTAGGGCAAGTAGGCTAGAGGAACAAGAACTAACAAGGGAGGTTGAGGAAAGTGACTAATAGAGAAAAAGCAGAATTAACATATAGAGCAATTCAAGAAAGAAAAATGAGAAAAGCTAATAAAAAATTGATAAGTGATGTTAAGAAGGTGATAGGTAATGAGGTATAAATTCACAGATACGGAGATTAAAAAGTTACTTAAGAACCTAGTAATTTTAGTTGATACCAGGGAACAGGAAAATAAACACATAACTGAAATGTTTGAAAAGAAAAAGAAAGCTTTCAAGGTAGTCAAGCTAGACCAAGGGGATTACTCGGTAATGATACCAGCTAATGAAGAAACCAAGGCTTTAGGAATAGATAGAGATATTTGGTTTGATAAGGATGTTGTAATTGAGAGAAAGGCACATATTGATGAAATGGCTGGAAACTTTAAAGAACCGGAAAGGCAAAGGATAGCAAAGGAATTTGCACACTTAAAGGCTAACGGAACAAAGGTTTACTTTTGGGTTGAGGATAAGGACTTTGATACAAACATAAGAAATCACAATTACAGAAGTGAATACAATGAAAAGGCACTTTACAGGAGCATAAAACAGTTCATTTCAAGGTATAACCTTAACTTTAGGGCATTAGATAAAAGCATAATGTGGTCAGAAATATACAACACTTTGGAATGTGAAGTTATAGAGATACTTAAAAATAAAGGGTTTATGGAGGGAGGAAAATAATGATAGATTATAAAAAGGCACTAGAACTTAAGCAAAGTGGTAAACCATTAAAAGAGATCATGGAAGAGTTAAACATAGATGTTAAGTATAAGACATTTCAAAGGGCATTGTATGAGTATGAGAAGACAGGGCATGAAAGAGAATTTAGAAAAATAGAGAGTTTAGATGCAGACCTTCGAGAAGTGGTTTTAGAAGCGATTAGAAAGGGGACAACCTTAGAGGAATTAGAATACCAAGGAGTAAGCAAGAGGGTGTCTAAGGCTCTAATAGAGGACTTAAAAGAAGAAGGGTATGAGATAGGTGAAGTAAACGGAATAATATCCATACTGAAAACTGTAATAGGTCCAGTTGAGGAACATAAAGAAGAATGGAATGGTGAGGAAGAAATAATATTTGGGGTTGTGTCAGATACCCATTTATGCAGCAAGTACCAACAGATAACATTCCTTAATGAGGCTTATGACAAGTTTAAGGAACTAGGAATTAAGAAGGTTTACCATTGTGGGGATATATCAGACGGATTTTATAAAAACCGAGATCAACAAATTTATGAAATATTTAAGTTTGGTGTAGATGAACAAGCTGAATATATCATAGAAAATTACCCTAAGAGAGAAGGCATAACCACAGATTTTATAATAGGAAATCATGATAACACCGCGATTATCAATGGTGGAGCAAATATCGGAAAAATGATTGCTAGGGAAAGAGAGGATATGAATTATTTAGGTCATTCATTTGCTAAAGTTTGGCTAACTCCAAAATGTGACATGGATTTAGTTCACCCTATAGATGGTTCGGCTTATGCACTTTCATACAGTGGTCAGAAGTATTGTGATAGCTTAAGTGGTGGGGAAAAGCCAAAGATTATAGCAATGGGACATCATCATAAATTCTTCTATATGTTCTACAGGAATATCCACTTTATTGAAGTACCAACCACGCAGGCACAAACTCCGTTCATGAAGGGTAAGAAGTTACCAGCTTATACAGGAGCATTGATTTGTAGGCTTAAGGTAGATGCAGAAGGGACAATAAAGAATTTCAATGTTGAGTTATTACCACTTTATAAAGCTTTAGAAAATGATTTTTAAGAGGGGTTAAGTCCCCTCTAAGGAGGTAAAAATGGAAGAATTGTTAGTGTTATTAGGTGCTTTAATAGCGGTAAGTACAATGTATTTAATGTTTATTCATTCAACTTTAACAGATATAAGAGAAGAATTGGAAAGAAGGAATGATAAGGAATGAAAAAATATTCTGCTATGGGTGGAGGAGAATTTGAATTTAATCCTAGTAAATTAGATGAAAAGGTAGCAAGAAGAGAAAATTTTTACAATAACGCTTTCATTATTATAAATAGCTTTATCGATGCTAATGCAAGACACTATCAAAAGTTAGGTCTAGGAACACAAGAAAACTTTAAAGAAGAAATTATAAAAAGATTAATTAAAGATTTTAGGGGGATTGATTAATAATGACTTTAGAAGAGTTTAAGGAATATGCAAAGACAGTAACTAGGGAAGAGTTTTTTTATATCAGTTATAGTAATTTTGATGGAAGTATTGAAATTGCTGAAAATAAATCTTTAGCTTGCCCTGGTGGTTTGGGTTTGTTAGAAGATTGTGGCGAAAAAGGATGCAAACAATGTTGGAGAGAAGCAGTAAAAGACATTAAATTCAAAGATGATATAGAAAAAGAATTAATTGAAGCAATTAAGAATCAGCCAATTATTACTGCTAATAGTGATGATAATGTTAATCACCCTTCACATTATACTCATGGGAAAATAGAAACTATAGATAAAATAGAAGATGTGTTGGGATTAGAAGGTTTCCAAGCTTACTGTGTGGGTAATGCTATTAAGTATTTAGATAGATACAAGTTAAAGAACGGATTCGAGGATATAAAAAAGGCTAAGAGATACTTGGAGTTTTATATTGAGAAAACGGAGGGAAAATAGAATGGATAGAAAGGAAATTCAAGATAGAATAGAACAGAATAAAAAGGCTTTGGCTGATTTGGATAAGAAGTATTTAAAGGCCTTTGCACCAGAAGGGTATAAGTCTGGGACAAGCTACAACGACTACGATACGATTCATGGTAGCAGAAAAGACCCACGAATCACAGAATATTTTGAGGAACGTAAGAAGATATTAACCTTAATAGAATTAGATGAGGGATTGCTAGATAAGGTTGATATGGTGGATGTGGACGAAGAAGAATACTTAAAAGTGCTAGATACCAATATTAAAAAGGTTAAGTTCTTAAGAGATGTAAAAGGATATACTCAACAGGAAGTATCTGATAAGTTAAAACTGGGACTAAGGACGGTTCAAAGAATAGAAAAAGAAATACGTAATTTGTAGATATTGTGAAGTAAGGAGGAAATATAAGTGAAAAAATTTAAATGTATAGTAACTAGAGTTGATGAATATGAGATAGAAATTGATGAAGAAAAAATAAATGAAGAGTGGATGAAAAATTTTCGTTCATATATGTATAAATTTTATGATTATGAAGACCACGCAGAACATCTAGCTCAATTAAGAGCAAGACAAGGGGAAGGTTTTTACGAAGGATACGGTTATGTAAGCGTTAATGGGGAAAGACCTTTAGCTGTAAGGCTAACCGAGCAAAATGAAAGTAGTTATGAAAATGGTATAAATATAAATGTAATAAGCGAAGATGAAGACTGTGAGGTTGAATTGGAAGAAGTTTAATACACAATTCTAAAAAAGCACAAGCTATGTAGATATTGCGAATTGAAATGGAGGGCATATGTATTATAGAACTACGAAATTAAAGAGATATAAAGTGTTAAAAGCAATGATAAATATAATTATTTTTCCTATCAGATTTCCATTATTTATAATGTGTATTTTAACAGAATCGGTATTTAAACTATTAGAGAATACACTAAATGCTTTTGATAGTTTCTTATGGTGGATAATGAATAGTTTAGTTAAGATTTTTAAATTTGATGATATTGCAGATGAGCAATATGAGAAAAATAAAGAAAAATTTAAAACAGATTATTAGTTCGCAATTCTAAGAAATGGCGTAAAAGTGGCGGTAAATTGTCAGTAAAGTGGCAGTACCATTTGATTTTTAATGTGTTATAATGGTATTAAGTTAAAGTGTAAGATAAGTCGAGGGATTAAATTCTCTCGGCTTTTTGTTTTGCTTTAAAACTGACTGTGAAGCTTAGCTATCCTGGTCTTGCTAAGTGGAGTTTGGAATAGGGTGCATTGTTTAGCAATAAGTCAACGGCCAGATGCAATAAGTCTAAACATGGGGTTGGAGTTATAAGGGTTTACCAACGTGTCAGTAAGGGAGTGGAAGGCTGATGTATAAAACTACTGGAGGTGAATGGGTTGGAGAGATATATCAAGAAAGTTTTATTGTGTGGCAAGGATGAAAAGAATAGAGAGTGTATTTGCAGTTTCTTTAATCCTAGTTGCCAAAAGGGTTATAACGGAGAATGTGAAGAAGTAGAATGCACTATAGATAGATTTGGTGATATTAAAGAGTGCTTTAAGAATAATAAAAGAGATCATGCTAAAAGTGATATATAAAGTGTTGGATTGTTGGTAGAAAGGAGGTAAGTATAAAATGGCTTTAACGGATAAACAAAGAGAAGCTATTGAATATATCGTAAAAGGTGAAAACATTAGTAATGTCGCCAAATTAGTAAAGGTTAATAGAACTACTATTTACGAATGGATGAAGAAAGAAGAATTTAAGAGTGAAGTAGACAGGCTTACAACAGAGATAAAAAATGGAGTTAAACAAAAGATTAATGCTAAAATAGATTCAGTGCTTGACCAAGTGTACAAGATAGCCACTACAAGCAAGAGTGAGAAGAATAAGCTAGATGCCTGTACTTATCTGCTAGACCAAGCTTTAGGAAGGGCCACAAGCAAGGTAGCTGATGTTACGGACAAGGAAGCAGATAACGCTAAGGTTGACTTAGATAGTGAGATGAAAGACCTAGACAACGTGGTTGATTTCGGCAAGATTAAGGCGAAATAATTTAATACTTCGTGTAGAGCAACGCGAAATAATAAAAATAGCGCCAAAAGTTTAGTGAGAGTAAACAAAAAAGTGTTTAAAAACAAGGTTATTACAAGGTGAAAATGGCTTAAACACTAGGGTTGTTAGTTACTTCGCAAAATTGAGATTTAGCGAAATAATTTACTGTGTGCTACTCAACTCCTAGATAGACCCCGGTAGGTTCTAATTTGCTACTCTCTCTAGGGCGGTGCTTTAGCTATATAATTTTTATAATAATTTTTCAACTTTGAGATTAGCAATTAAGCTAGTCTTTTTATTTTGCAATAAATTAAGGAGGTATGAAGATGATACAATTTGATGGATATGAATTAACTGAAAATCAGTATAATCTTTATATCCTAAAAAAACATTTAATTAGGTATACAGGCGATATTTTAAAAGCCAATATGCTGATTGAAAAACATAAAAAGAACTTATTTGGTAAGAATGGAATAGCAGTAGCACTTGGAGAGCATGACTTTGAGTTCTATTGCTTATATTTTTTACAAGATACGTTTGTACCTAAAGAAGATAATACCGCGAGAAACCTTGCACCAGTTCACCTTGAAATATGGGAAGAACTAAGCAAGATATTTATAGATGATTTATACGATAAAGAGGAATTTGTACTTCCAAGAGGTTGCAGTAAATCAACTATTATAAATAAAGCTTTAAGCTGCTATGCGCATTGTTATAAAAAGAGTAGATATACCATTGTAATTGGTAATAAAGAAAGTGATGCTACCCAATTTATTGATGATACTAAGCAAATGCTAAGTAATAAATACATAATCCAAGGATTTGGCGTTTTAGTTAATAGAAAGGAAAGGACAGTTAATAAGATTGAACTTGAATTAACCAATGATACTAAAATTCAAGCCTTTTCGTGGGGCTCTTCTGTAAGAGGTACTACTTATGGTTGCATAGATGGTATATTTAGACCTTCTTTAGTTATATGTGATGATATTCTTTCAGAAGATGATATTTTAAGTGATGGTGCAAAGGAAAAGGTAATTAAAAAGTATTATACAGAAATTGCCGAGGTCGGTGATGCGGAAGTAATAAGAAATGGTATTAAGATTAAAGCTGCTACCAAATTTATTATTATAGGTACACCATTAGCACCAGATTGTTTCATAAATACAATTAGGCAAGATAGCACATTTAAAGTATTTAAAAGAAGTGTGTGTGATTTTGATGTTGACGAATACTTTGAGAATAATCAATGTTGGTTACATTATAAAAAGATACTTCTTAATGACAAAATTGATAAAGAAGAAAAAGAGATCCTATTAAAAGAATACTATTCTAAGCATAAAGGTGAAATGGAGTTTAAAACTATTTGGGAAAAGTACCAGTGTGATAAACTGGCGCAGAAATACTTCACAAAAAGAACTGCTTTCATGCAAGAGTTAATGTGTTCTACTGAAAAGATAGGGGAAAAGTGGTTTAGGAGTATGAGAACTCAATCTAAAGAACAGATTGAGGATAATTACTTCTTAAAAACAATGCTATGTGCTGACCCAGCTTCTACAGTTACGAGAACTTCGGACAGTACTGCTTTGTGTGTTGGTTCACTTGCTAATAATGGGTTTAAATATGTTAGAAAAGGAATATTAGCAAAGTTAGGCTTTGAAGAGTATTGCCAAAAGGTGGTTGAGTTATTTAAAGAATATACTCAAGTAACTCACATTTATATTGAAAAGAATACATTCCAAGGGGCAGATGTAATTAGAATAAAAGAAATTATTAATGCTGACCCAACTTTAAGAAATAGGCCAGTTACATTTATCAATGAAATGCAGAAAAAAAATAAAGATAACAAAATATCAGCTATGGTTGATGATGTTAATTCTGGACAAGTTATATTTAATGAAGATGATAAAGAGTTTAATCAGCAAGTATTAGATTTTGCTGGTCAACTTTATTCTTTGCATGATGATGCTCCCGATGTAACAAGTGAGTTTTGGAAGAGAATAGATGAAATAGAAGTCAAGCCAAGCTTTTCAATAACAACTTGGGATGAATTATATGATTAAGGAGGTGTGCGTATGGACCCAAAAGAACTAGAGTTAATACAAAAGTGTCATAGTGATTTTGAAACTAAGAAAAGTTACTATGATGATATAAATCGCTATTATTATGGGAATACTGATTCTTTGGTCAACTTTGTGCCACGAAAAGGGCGCTCTAATTTAAAGGCTAAAGCTAATTTTATGCAGAAGTTAATTGATGAGGAAGCACAATATAGTTTTGGTAATGATATCACATATATTGCTAAAGATGATAATAAACAAGTCATTAAAGATATTGACTATAATTTGAGTAATAACAATGAGGATCACGATATTAATTTAGGTATAGATTTAATTAAATTTGGTATTGTTTATGAAATTAGCTATTTAATTGAATATGAGCCTAAAAAGTTTAAGTTTAAGAACAAAATTGTAAGTCCGTTAAATGGATATATGTATATAGTAGATGAAGAACCAAAATACTTTATACATACTTATAAAAAGCAACTTGATGAAAAAGAGTATATAGATGTTTATACCAATAAAAATATATATCACTTTGATTCAACGTGGACAGAGGTAAAACCAGTAACACCACATTATTTTGGGATTGTACCAGTTGGTTTTGGAATGGTTGGAGGCAAGAGGTATAACAATGATAAGGGTTATATTGAAGGGGATAAAACTATTTACAGAACTATAAAAACAATACAAGATGCTTTTGAAACAAATTTAAGCGATATTGTTTGTGAAATCTCCGATTTAAGAAATGCAATACTTAAACTTTATGGTGTTGAAACTGAAAACGAGGTTGATAAAGACGGAAATGTTGTTCTTGATGAAAATGGTAAGCCTAAAAAGAAACAACCTGTAATAAAAGATAATACAGTTATGTTATTCGGAGATAAAAAAACACAAGATGCAGAGTGGCTTATTAAAAATATAAATGATACTTTTATTAAAAATACTAGAGATGATTTGAAAGACCTTATTTATACATTAACTTCTCATATTGACAGCAATGAGAAAATGCAAAGCAATTTATCTGGTGTTGCTTTAAGAAGCAGACTTCAAAGCTTAGAAGCTAAATGCAAAATGAATGAAAAAGCTATGAAAAATATTATAAGAACTAGGTTAACTTGCTTGTTTAAGTTTTTATATTTAACTGCTAGCAAGCAATATGATATTAACTTAATAAAAATAGAGTTTACTCCTAACGTTCCAGTTGATGAAACTTCAATAGCACAAATGATTTCACAATTACCACACGAAGTCGTGTCTAATGAAACTAAGAGAAGTTGGTTACCGCGTATTGATAATCCTGTTACAGAAGGGGAAAAGATTAAGAAAGAGGAAAGTGAAATGTTTGACTTAGATAAAATATCTGATGAAGGGGATATGGAAAATATACAAGATAAAGCAGTAGAAGTAGCAGAAGATGTTGCTAGTAAAAGCTTAAATGGAGCGCAAACACAAAGTTTAATCAACATAATAGAACAATATAGCCAACAAGTGATTAGTCTTGGACAAGCAGTGAATTTAATATCTGTTTCAATTGGAATTAGCAAGGAAGATGCTAAGAAAATTATAGAAGGAACTGAGTAGTATGAAGTTGAATAAAGACCAGAAGCTTTTTAGAGATAAGTTTATCGAGTTTGCAGAGGAATTGTATAAACAAGGTGATAAAGAACTTTTAAATCTACTTAGGCAACAAAAAATAGATAGAGATAAGGTACTAAATGAAGTAGGAATGATATTACTTAGATATGATATTAAAGATACTTATTTAAACCTATCTAACACTGAATATAAGAAGGAATATAAGAATTTAGATATACTTGTTAGCAATACTTTTGAAAGCCAGTATAATGGCGAGAAGGTGGCTACAGACAAGTTGTTAAAAATGATAGCAGAGGATAAGTATTATTCTAATTCTTTTTTATTGTCACTAGGTTTAGATTTTAAGTTGAATAAGATAAAAGCCAAAGATATAAAGAAAATATTAAATGCAACAATAGAAGGTAAGAACTATAGTGACCGAATATGGACTAATAAAAATAAAGTTGCCAAGGTTATAAAAAAAGAAATGAAAGATTTTCTACAAGGTAATACCAATGTAAATGATATTTATAAAGTGGTTAAAGATAGGTTCAATCAGAGTGCTTATATAACTAGAAGGTTAGTTCAGAATGAAGTTGGAAGAGTTCAAAACGAAGCAAATGAGTTATGGGCGAAAGATAATGGAATCGAATACCAACTTTTTGATGCAACTTTAGATAATAAAACTACAGAGTTATGTCAATCACTAGATGGTACAGTTTATAGGGCTGATGACCCTAACAAGAGAATACCTAATATTAATACTCATATTAACTGTAGAAGTTGTCTTATTTCTTTACCTAATAAGGATTATAAGCCTAGAAGTAGGATAAATAATATATCTAAAAAAGATATAGATTGGACTACTTATAAAGAGTGGAAGGAGGGGAGTTTATAATGGAATTGCAATTGGAGTACAAAAAAGTTTATGAAGAATTGGTGTGTTATGAAAAAACAGATAAATTCGCTTTTTTATGTCCGTTTTCTGAAAATGAAGATGGAACATTAAATCTTAATATTTCTAAAACGTATGTATATTCTTTAGAGGTGGGAATTACACCAGTTGAAGCAATAAAAAATTTTGTAATAGAAAAAGTTGATTAGCACTTAGGAAACTAGGTGCTTTTATTATGCCTTTTATAGCTTACTACAAGGCTTTAAAGAATGGGATAGCAATAATATTAAGTTGAACTTTATGGGGCATTTATGAACTGTAAGGGGCAAGGAGGAAATATGAAAAAAAGCGAATTATTAAAGCTAATAGAAACAATAGCGGATGATGGGGACATAAACGAAGTAATCCTTGGGGCTGACGAGTTTAAGGGATTAGGAAAAGTGGACTTATCTAAGCTAACCACTGATGAGTTTAAGAACTTATTAACAACAAATGAAGCAATTAAAGGCTATATGACTTCGCATGATGATAGCATTAGGTCATCTGCGGTAGAAACCTTCAAGAGCGGCAAAATGAAAGAACTTATAGATAAGGCGGTTGAAGAAGCAAAGAATGGAAAGAAAACTCCAGAACAAGAAAGAATCGAAGAGTTAGAAAAGCAATTTGCTGAATCACAAGCCCAAATTCAAAGGCAAAACACTATTAACAAATATACAGGAGTTCTAAAAGAAAAGGGATTGCCTACTGAACTAGTAGATTTTGTTTATGGTGATGGCAAAGAAGAAACTATTGATAAGAATATTGAAACTTTAGGGACAGTATTCACTAGTGCTATTGATAGTGGTGTTAAATCGAAGTTAGGTACAAGTTCTTATGTACCACCAAATGATGATGCAACAAATGCACTTGATGCACAAATTGCCAGTGCAATGGGTGTAAAATAATTTATTTAAAAAGGATAGGTGATATTTTATGGCAAATACATTAGCGTATGCAACTTTATTTCAACAAAATTTAGATAAGGCAGCAGTTCAACAAGCTAGAACTGGCTGGATGGAAGGTAACGCAGGACAAGTAATCTATAAAGGTGGTAAGGAAGTAAAGATTCCTAAACTTTCTATGGACGGATTAGGGGACTACGATAGAAACGATGGTTTCAATGGTGGTTCAGTTACTTTCGAGTATCAAACAAAGCAAATGACACACGATAGAGGTAGATCATTTGCTATAGATGAACTTGACGTTGATGAAACTAATTTTGTTGTTACTGCTTCTACAATTATGGGCGAATTCCAAAGAACTAAGGTTGTACCAGAAATTGATGCAACAAGAATAGCTTCTCTTGCAACTATGGCTATTGGGGTTGCTGACGACACACAAGTCAAGTATGGATATACACCAGCAAAGGAAAGTATCGTTGACGAAATTAAGGCTGGTATAAAGAGAATAAGGGAAGAAGGATTTGAAGGCGATTTAGTTTGCTACGTAACTTATGATGTTTCTATGCTAGTTAGCCAATACTATGGCGAAAAGTTATCGGCTGCAACATTTGCACTTAATGGAGTAGATACAAGAGTTCCTGCAATAGATGGTGTACCACTAGTTGAAATGACATCTAACAAAATGTACACAAAGCTAAAGTTTAATGATGGTAAAACATCCGAACAAACAAAAGGTGGTTTTGAAAAGGCTTCTGACGGAAAGTCAATTAACTTCTTATTAGTGGCTAAAGAATGTCCTATTGCAGTTTCTAAGACTGACAATATGAGAATATTCTCACCAGAAATAAACCAAAAGGCTAGAGCATGGGCTATGGATTATAGAAAATTCCACGATATATGGGTTCCAGATAACAAATTAAAAGGTTTATACGTAAGTGTAAAAGAAGCAAAGTTACCCTAGTGAAGCCCTAGACAATGCTAGGGTTGGAAAAGCCAAAGTTGGTAAAGCAAAAGTAGGAAAGGGTGAATAGTATGGCGTATAAAAAGCAAACTTGGAACGATAACGATGTAATAACAAAGGCTAAATTAGATCATATAGAAGAAGGTATTGCAAGTATAGAACTTACTCCAGGACCTAAAGGAGAAACAGGTGCACAAGGACCAGCAGGACCACAAGGTGCTACTGGTGAAGCTGGACCACAAGGACCAGCAGGACCTACAGGCCCTAAAGGTGATAAAGGGGAAACTGGCGCTACTGGACCACAGGGCCCAAAAGGAGCAGATGCCGTAATTAATAAATTAAATAAAGTAGATGCGTTAGATGGTGGGGCAGAAGTTGCAGTAGTAGTAACAGCATTTAATGATTTAATTGCAGATCTAAAAGAAAAAGGGATAATGAATAGTCAATAGAAAGTAAGAGGGGGACATCCCCTCTTTTTTAGAGGTGATTAGATGTTTACAGATGAAGAGTTAGAAGAAATGGCGGTATTGGCTATATATAATTATTTTGATGGCGAATACACGAAAGAACAAATAAAAAAAGATTTTAATTTAGCGGTAAAGTTGCTTATTGGTAATGTTAAAAAGATGCTAACAATGAAAGTGGCTGGTGTTAGTTCTGTAAGCCAAGGAAGTCAATCTATTAGTTTTGAAAACGGAGTTGAAGTATTTACATTAACTTCTGATGTACTAGCTTTATTGCCAAAGAAAAAGACTTTTAAAGTGTGGTGATAGTATGATTTTCTTTGCAGATACAATTATGTATAAAACCGAAAAAACAGAAATCAACCATGCTGGGCATATAAGTACAAGCTACACAAAATTAGATGATGCTTATTATGTGAACATCCAACCAATAGATGAGAAAGCGATTAAGTATACATGGGGAAGCGATATTAAGTCAAATTTATCTATGTATTCAGATGTGGATTTAAAAGTTGGCGATATTGTAGTAATTAATGATAAGGCTTATGCAATAGAAAAGAGAATAGCTTGGAGTACATACTCTTTATATGCACTTTTAGAAAGTGACGAAGAAGTTATATGAGTTACAAGAGTAATATTCCAAAAATAAAAATACAAATTGATGAAGTTACAGAAGATGCATTAGATGAAATAGGGGGTACCTTGCTTGCAAATATGCAAAGTATAACTCCGGTAAAAACTGGTACATTAAAAAGGTCATTAACATTTAAAAAAGCAAAAAGCGATAAAACTTGTTCTATAACATGGGGAAGTAATATCGCATATGCAGCAAAGGTTGAATTTGAAAATAAAAGTTTCTTAAGGTCAACTTTAAGAGGATGCGAAAGTGAAGTTATAGATATTATTAAAAGACATTTAGGAGGGATAAAATGAGTTACATTGAACAAATAGCAGTTGAGGTATGGAATAAATTAAATGAATTATCCCCCAATAATGTTTTTGATTTAATTCCTAGTGACTTTGATTTTACTAAGAAAGTAGCAGTTGAATATAAGATTGGTGAAAGTGTACTAGATCAAGTTTATAAAAATCAATACACCTTACAAATTAGAATTGTAGGGAATTTTAACACTCAATTATACAAAATTTTAAATTTAGCTGAATTTATAGACAAGGAAATGAACAAGGCTGAAATTCTTGAATCGAGAATTACGAGAGAATCGCCTTACATGACAAGCTACAATGACGAAGATAAGTACAATGTAGTTTTACAGTATTTAATTAATAGATATTAAGGGAGAGTGATATCATGTCAGCAGTTGCTAAGCAATTTATTGTTGATACTCCAACTTTGTATTATGGGGATATAGATTTAAGCAATCCAGATACATGGGCGGAAACACTAAAAGGAAAAGAGTTAGGGCTATCTAAAGATGGAATAAAATTTAGCTGCAAGCCAACTATTCGACAAATTGAATATGATGGCAGAATGGAAAGGCAAGTCCAAGGAATGGATAGGATAACTAAGTGGGATATATCTGCAGAGGGTGAGATAGTCCAATTTAGACCAGAGTTATTGCCAATGGCACTTATTAAGAAAGGTACTACAGAAAGTACAAAATTTGACTTGTATACTCCATCTAATGAATTGGCTGATACTGACTATAAAATGTTAGTTATAGTTGGAAAAGTTCACCATTCGGACTTACCAATAATTATAGTGATTGAAAATACCTACAATGGTGAAGGTTTTGAGTTTGAAGGGAAAGACAATGATGAAAGCACAGCCACATTTACTATGAATGCACACTATAAGCAAGATAGTGATACTGCACCTTGCAAGATTTTCGTAAAAAAAAACTAAATGAAGCTACTTCTTTAGTTGGTAAAGCTATAGTCGGCAAGGCTAGAGTAGGACAAAATTAAAGGTTAGGGTATTCCTAGCCTTTTTGTTTTAGAAAGGATGATTAATTTGAAAATAACTACACAACAATGTATTTCGATATTAAAGTTCATTAATGCTATGGGAATTAAGAAAGACCTTATAGATGGCATTAAAAAGATTCTAGGGTTGAAAAATGATAGTGATTTATTAACTAGATCTATTGCTGAAAAACTTGGCGATAAAGCAAAGGATATTAATGAGGTAGCAAAGTTTCTTATAGATAACCCCAAAATAAGAGAAGAAAAAAACAGATTAGAAGAAGAACAACAAGGTTGTTTATTTGAAATTGTATATCTAATTATAGAAGGTATTCCAAGGGCAGAGGACTTATTTTATAAGACTATTGCAGATATAAAAGGATTAGATGTAGAAGTTGTAAAAAGCACAGATGGTGCTGAAACTGTAGAGATTATAAAAGAAATAATAAATAGTGAGACTTTTATGGGTTTTTTCAAATTGACTATGAAGTAGAAAATTTAGGTGGAAATTTAATAGGTTTACTTATTAAGTATAATATCTATTTCCCAATACTTCATATGCCAATAAGCGAGAGTTTAGAGTTAATTGTAAGCATTGTAAATACCCATTATGAAGAAAGAAAGTACAAGGAATGGCTATTAGGTTCACTTATCAATAGCTTTAGTGGTGATAAATTAAAATCTTATACAGAATTTTTAGGAATAAAGAATACAAGTAACTTTACTTCTTCAAAGAGTGTAGATGAAATTAAGAAAGAAAATGAAGAAATATTAGAAAACTTCTTTAAATAATCCCAAGTGAGGGGGTGAATATATGGCAGAAGCTTTTGTATTAGAAGGTAAAGTTTTATTAGATGCTAAAAATGTAATGAGTGACTTAGATAAAATAGATAAAAAGGCAAGTGAAACAGGAAGCACATTTGACAAGATAAAAAGTAAAGCTGGTGATTTTAGTAAGAAGCTAGATAAATGGGTTACTAGGGGATTGGTAGCTGGTGGTGCTGCATTAGGTGCTTTTGGAATAAAGGCTATAGATACCGCTAGTGATTTACAGGAAGTACAAAATGTTGTCGATACCACTTTTGAATCTAATGCTGAAATAATAAATCAATGGGCAAAAGAAGCCCCGGAAGCTATTGGTATGAGTGAATTAGCCTATAAACAATATGCTGGAACAATGGGTGCTATGCTTAAGTCTATGGGAATGACCTCCGAACAAACTAAAAACATGAGTGGGAATATAGTTGATTTAGCTGGTGATATGGCATCTTTCTATAACTTAGACCATGAAGTTGCTTTTGAAAAAATAAGAAGTGGAATTTCGGGTAAATGTTTTGCCCCTTGTTACAGAAATGTAGCATAGAAAATCGAGTAAAATCGGTGAAAGCTAAGTTTATTAATTGTAAAAAATATGGTGGTTTTATATTATCATATGAACCAATAACCAAGAGTGCTTAGTACCATAGGCACTCTTTTATAATACAATTAATAAATATGCTAATACCGAGGTAATCTAATAGATTGCGAAAGGCTATTAGACACCGTAGAGCGTAGGAGTTGAATAAATATAATACTCCCACGAGTACTCGACAACCTATTAGGTTGAAAATGTACGCCGAACTTATAGGAAACTATAAGAGCTATAGGATAAAAAGCCTATAGGATAACATAATTGGAAACAGAGCCATTAAAACAACTTGGTATTAATATGTCTGTTGCTAGTTTAGAAGCTTACCGACTAGCACAAGGACTTAAAAAGCCTTATGCCCAAATGTCGCAGAGTGAACAAGTTATGCTTAGATATAATTATCTGTTTGAACAGACTGCAGATGCACAAGGCGATTTTGAAAAGACAAGTGATGGATTTGCAAACCAACTCAGAAAATTATCACTAAGATTTCAAACTTTAGCGATAAACATAGGAGAGAAGTTATTACCATATGCTTTAAAGTTTGTGAGGTGGGCAAATGAAAATATAGATAAACTACCGACATTAGTTGGAATTTTAGGAGGATTGCTAGTTACTGTAAAAGGATTTTTTATAATAACCAAAATAAAACAAGCCTTAGATGCTTGGAATGTTGCAACAACAACTACAACTACAGTAACAAAAGGGGCAACCTTAGCACAAAAAGGATTGAATTTAGCTTGGTTATCTAGTCCTATAACGTGGATAGTCGGAGGAATAATGCTTTTAATCGGTGCTATAGTTCTTTTATGGAATAAATCAGATGCATTTAGGCAAGATGTTATAAATATGTGGAATACTATAACAAGTGCATTCCAAAGTTTTGACGATTTCCTAAGTAACATATTCAGTGTCGATTGGTCAACCGCTTTTGGAAGTTTTGGTAATGTCGTAAATGCCTTTTTAGTCAATGTAAAAGGTGTATGGGATTCCATTAAAAGAATCTTTGGCGGAATTATAGACTTTATTGGCGGAGTATTTAGTGGCGATTGGGATAGAGCATGGCAAGGTGTAAAAAATATCTTCGGTGGAATAATGGACGGATTGGGAGCAGCAATAAAAGCACCTTTAAATATAGTTATTGGATTAATAAATGGTGCTATACAAGGAATTAATGATGCAATAAGTTTTCAAATTCCAGATTGGGTTCCAGGACTAGGGGGCAAAGGTTGGCAATCTAATATTCCTAAGATTAACTATCTTGAAAATGGTGGTATATTTACTAGACCGACAATGATTTCGCCTAACATTATGACAGGGGAAAAAAATAAAGGAACACAACCACAAACAGAAGTTATGATACCTTTAGACAGATTAGAACAATGGATTAAATGGTTAGCAAGTAGACCGGTTGCAATAGATGGTAGAGAATTAATGAGAGTTGTTGCACCTTATCAAGACGAATTTGAAGAATACAATAATAGATTTGCATATTAGGAGGGGAGTTAATTAATGTTAGATAGATTTATATTTAATGGAAAGAAAAATTATAGTGATCTAGGTTTGTTAGTTAAGTCCCCAATTAATATTCCTATTACCCAAGAAAAAGTTACAGATGAAGAAGTCGAGGGAAGAAACGGAAGCTTAACAATAGCAACTGGCGCATATCCCGACAAGGTACTAGATATAGAAATAGGGTTAGAGGATAACGAAAACTTTTGGAAATTTTTTGACCAAATAGACGATTGGCTAACTAATATAGAAGATAATAGATTGATTTTATTAGATAGACCTAATAAGGCTTACAGAGTTAAAAGAGTTAATAAAAGTAATTGGGTACAAGAAATTAAGTGGGAAGGTACAACAACCTTGTCTTTTCTATGCGAACCATTTTTAACAGAGATAGAAGAATATCCAATAAATATATTAAATATAGATAATTTTTACTACCAAGGAACATACCAAGGTGAGGTTAATTTAAAGATAAAGGCTACCGGAAATATACAAGTTGTATTTAACGGAGAGCCTTTTATTATTGAAAATGTTAATGGGTTTGTAGAAATAGACGGAAAAAGTCTAAGGTGTGTAAATAAAGATGGCACAAACCACGATTTTACCGCTACATTCTTTCCAACGTTGCAGAGGGGTAATAATACTATAGAACTTATCGGAAGTATTACAGAAGCTATTATGTTGCCTAATACGGCATACGTTAACTAGGAGGTGTTTTTATGAATGGAAATATAATTAAAATAAGTCATTTTCCTAAAAGTACTCCTAAGGACACAGTTTTAAGCAAGACAAGAACTGTATTAGATAATATCTGTAGAAGTTGCACAGTTGAGGAAGATATAACAAGTGGAAACTATGTTTTAGATGCAGAATTTCTACTTGATAGTGGTGGATTATGGAACGAATTAGTTGAGGAAAGCATATTAAAATGTCAACTTGACTATGGAACAGAAATATTTGTAATAAAGAAGGTTAAGAAACAGAGTAGATATATTACAGTTGCTGCAGTTCAAATGACAATACATGCTTGTAATACGTTATGGCTAGAAGATGTTAGACCAACAAATACAAATGGTCAAGGTGTTTTAAGTCATATGCTTACTAATGCGGTGGGAAAAAAGAAGGAAATAGTATTACAATCTAATATTTCTGTGATAAACACTGCTTATTACCAACGTAAAAGGCTACAGGAAGCGTTGTTTAGTGCTGATAATAGTTTTATCGAGCGTTGGGGTGGCGAGGTTTTAAGAAGGGGATACACACTCTCTATAAACGATAGAATTGGAACAGATAGGGGAGTTGTAATTCGTAGAGGTAAAAATCTTACAGGGTTTGAAGGAACTACAGATTTAGACCAACTTTGTACTATGGCGAAGGGCGTAGGTTTTGATGGAATTACTCACGAAGGTTATGTAATGTCCCCACTTGCAGAGCAATACGACCAGTATTATCCTAGGGAGTTTAAATATGATGATGTTAAAGTCAAAACAGAAAATGATACAGAGGGTTATGACACTCTTGAAGAAGCACAAGCAGAGTTAATCAAAAGAGTTAATTTAGAATACTCTAAAAATCATGTAGACGAATTAAGGGCAGAATATAATCTTAGTTTTATACCACTTTCTATGACAGAGGAATATAAGCACCTAGCGAGTGAGACTATTTATCTAGGCGATACAGTTAAAATACAAGAAACATTATTAGGCATAGATTTGAAGGTTAGAGTGATTTCAAGAAAATATGATGTTATGAAACAAAAGCCTATTTCTATGACTTTATCTAATATTCCAATCGAGGAAAAACGTACTACAGTAAGTGACAGTGCTATTATTAAGCAACTTAAAGACCAAATAAAGCAAAATAATAACTCCGTTGCAGAGTATGTGCAATCTATGATTAATAGCGGTTCTACTAACAGTTACGTGCTTTATAGACAAAACGAAATATTGGCTATGGATAGTAAAGATATAAATAGTGCTATAAATGTAGTTAGATTAAATAAGCATGGTTTGGGCTTTAGCAATACAGGCTATTATGGCGAATATACTTACGGATTTACTATAGATGGGGTTTTAAATGCTAGTCTTATAAGAACTGGTATATTGACAGCAATATTAATTCAATCTGTTAATGGGGATTGCTCCATTAATTTAGAAACCGGGGAAATAAACTTTTCTAAAGGAATAATAAAGGGATTAAATTCAGAATGGAATTTAAATACAGGAAAATTTAAGACATCAGCTATAGTTGACGGAGAAAAATACTCGTTAGTTTTAAGCAATGGCGGTTTAAATTCAGATGATTTCTTAAGGCTTATTGGGGGAAGGGGAATAACATTAAAGTCTAATACAGATTGGCTTAGACTAGAAGCCAATAGAGGCGATAAACAAAGTGTTGTTAATGTAGGTGATGTTGCAATTTACTTAAATGCTAATTCTGGTAATGGTTCGATAGATATGTACGGAAATGTATTTATAAATGACACATCAGTAAACACAACATTAAGTGCTATGGAAACTTATATGTTAAGAGGTGAGGGAATTATATGATAAGTGAATTCTATGTTGAATGTTTATCAAAGAAAATTATAAACAAAGAAATTAATCCTTATACTAATAATCCTTTCTGTCTTGAAGATATAAAGAAAGAAGAGTATATAGAACCAGTTAAGCAGAAAATTATAGAAATGGAGGACTTAGATAATGAATTTGAAGCCACAAGTAATAAAAGTACATCTTAATAGCAATAAATACCAAGCTCCGATAGTAATTAATCAATATAATCGAAATATTCCTTTTGTTTTTGAGGTATTTAACCAAGACGGAACTCCGGTAGTAATAAGCGATAGTGATATTATAAAAATAGAAATGGCTTTAGGAAATATAGCGATAATAAAATCAACCGGATTTACTATAGATGGAAACAAAGTATCATGGTCGCTAGATAGAGAAATATCTTTAAATAGTGGCAATGGTACTTTTAATTTTATAATAGAAGATTCTAATAATACTAGAGTAAGTAGCAGCAAGATAGATATCGTAGTGAAAAGTAACAGTATAGATGAAAATACTTCATCTAGTAGCTTTATTGTAACAGTAATGGAAAAGTTACAAGGCTTAATAACCAATGCTAGTAAGATATATACCGAAGCCAATTTAGCCAATTATGTTAGAAAAGAAGTAGGAAAAGGATTATCTAGCAATGATTATACAAGTCTAGAAAAAGCGGAAGTTGCAAAGGTAAAAGATAAATTAGACAAAGTAAGTTTATTAGACTTAACTTATCCAGTTGGTTCCGTTTATCTGTCAGTTAATAATGTTAATCCAGGAACGCTATTTGGGGGTACTTGGGTAGAATTTGCATCGGGTAGGACTTTAGTTGGGGTTGATACATCTCAAACAGAGTTTAATACAGTAGAAAAAACTGGTGGTTCGAAAACACATAAGTTAACTATAGATGAAATGCCAATTCATACACCTAAGTGGAACGGTTATTCGGCAGGCAGTTTATATACAGGAAGTGGCACTAGTGTTACATATGCACTATTTGGGAACGATACTTGGAATGGAAGTAAAGCCAATGGTATACAACCAGTAGGTGGTGACCAACCACATAATAATTTACAACCATATATTACTTGTTATATGTGGAAAAGAACTAAATAGGAGGTAGGATATGGGGAATATATTAACAGAAGTAGTATTAACTGCTAAAGAAGAATTAGATGAAGCTTTAAATAAAGCAAGTAACGTTATACCGCAACTGATTAGTGATATAGATAAAAAGTTAGAAGAAACTAAAGAATTAGTTGATGGGGCTGGTGCTGCTTCTAAGCAAGAAGTAGAAGAAGTTGCGTCGCAATTGGAAGAAAAAGCGAATAAAAGTGATGTAGGAACACCATTGATTGTTTCTAGTGTTAATGAAATGCTTGATAAGACAAAAGTATATGTAAATACTACTGATGGGAAGTGGTACACTTTTAACGGAAGTTACTGGAAAGATGGAGGGTTATATAATAGTCAAGGAATTGCTGATAAATCTATTAATCCAATAAAAACGACTTTTTTTAATATAACATATGGTAAAAATCTATTAAATAAAAACGATCCAAATGTTTTATTTGGTAAATATATAAATGATGCTAATGGTGTAGTTACTAACGCATTATATAATGAAACAGGGTATATATCTGTGGAACCAAATAGAAATTATGCAATAAGTGATAAAGGTAGAATTATAAAATTTTACAATGAAAATAAAGAGTTTATATCAGCTATAAGAAATCCAACTACATCAAATGCTTATTTTACTACACCAGATAATGCATATTTTTTAAGAGCAACAATAGGTGTTGAAAATTGGAATAATGCACAAATAGAAATTGGCAATGCTTCTACTATTTTTGAGGAATTTACTTGTTCAGAAAAAATAAATAAATAGGCAATGAAAAAGTCCCATTGGAAAGTTTGAT
>ERZ1106931.292-NODE-292-length-37709-cov-26.613454_pt1 | contig 37709 bp, 32 predicted proteins | sample MGYA00403664_ERZ1106931 | MGnify/ENA primary metagenome ERZ1106931 (study PRJEB35170, sample SAMEA104062435) | human gut metagenome | biome: human gut; feature: human-associated habitat; material: faeces | place: Denmark | collected 2012-06-29 ... | reverse complement strand
CAACTCTTTGATAGGATATAGATAAAGTTGGTCCAAATAATTGGGTACACATCATAAGAGGAATTTTATTGAAAGTAATCCACTTTTATAACCAATGTGTTCGTCAGCATTTCCTAGCCGAATTGAGATTAGATATAAGAAGCATGTTCACTTTTTGGTGAACATGTTATATATTTCACGTTCGCGATTTCGCTGAGTGGTTCTTCGGATTAATTCATTTTCAGCATCGTTTTTTCTTTCTGGGCAAATGGAAATAGTTCTGATTTCCAAAACATCTCTATATTTTCAACCTCGAAAAAAATCCGGTTTCCCGGACTTAATTCACAAGATGGCGGGGGAAGAAAGAATCGAACTCTCAATAACGGTTTTGGAGACCGCTGTTATGCCACTTAACTATTCCCCCATAAGAACAGCGAGATATATCTTATAGAAATCAGAGACAAAAGTCAATTGTTATCAATAATAGGAAGAGGCTTTTCAAGCCTCTTCCCAGGTTTTCATCAGTTTTGATATTCTCTTGCAATCTTAGAGACAAGTCCCATATCCGCTTTGCCGGCATAATTGGTCTTGAACTCCGTCATAATTGTCTTGATGGAGTGATCAGCAAGCTTTTCGATAACTTCTTTGATCTCTTCTTCAGACATCATCTTAGGAAGATAGGATTTGACGATTTCCATCTGTTTAGCATCAGCGTCAGCCTGTTCTTTTCTTCCGTTTTCTTCATACATCTCTTTTTCATCAGAGAGTTCTTTCAATGTCTTGTTGAGAACAGAGACCATATCGGCATCAGTCATCTGCTGACCTTTGCCCTGTTTATCGATCTGCATCTTCTGATAGGCAGAGATGATGATACCTAAGACATTCTGAGCGTTTTCATCATGAGTTTTAAGAGCGTTCATTTTAGCCTTTTTCAAATCTAACAATGTAACCATATTCTTAAATCCTTTCTATTTCATCATTCCTTGTTGGAATGCTGAATATACACTTTGAATCCTTCTACGACAGCTTCCATCGGCTTAGAGACAAGACGGACAGGAATCGATAAGGTCTCCTGAAGGAAATCCTTCATGCCGCAAAGGAGCGAACCTCCTCCTGTTAAGATCAAGCCGTTCTTTGTCAAGTCAGCGGCAAGTTCCGGAGGAACAGTGGAGATGACATCCGTGACTTTCAGAGCGATATAATTCGCTAACGGAACAAGGACATTCTTCAATTCACCGGAGGACACAACAACAGAGGAAGGCAAAGAAGTCATCGTATCTCTTCCTTTGACTTCGACAAGTCTGTTCTCGCTGACAGGCGAGAGATTTGCAATTCTCATCTTGATGTTCTCAGCTGTCTTGATTCCGATGTTGAGGTGCTGCTTCTGGATCATATATCTTCGGATTGCTTCATCAAAGGTATGTCCTGCAATCATCGTGGAATCAGAGGAGACGACCTCACCCATGCTGAGAAGCGCAACATCAGAGACACCGGCTCCGATATCAAGGACAAGCGTCGAAGTAGGAGCATAGACATTGTCCCCTGTTCCTAATGCAGCAATCTTGGCTTCCGGTTCGATATAGATCTCTTTTGCGAAGAGTTTCTTTCCTAATTCGACAATCACTTTTCTGTTCACCTTTCCGCTGAAGGAAGGCGTGGTGAATATCAAAGAAGTGATACGGTTTCTCTTATCGAATTTCAGCTGTGAAAAAATAGTCGCCAGGAATTGATAGCAAGCCTCATCGTCATTGATCAGTCCATTGACGACAGGATTGACGACTTCAAAGCTATAAGGTGTCTTTCCTTTGATTTTGCTTGCCAAAAAGCCAATATCTTTCACCGCGTGGGAAAGCGAATCGAAAGCGATGCAGGTCGGCTCGGAATAGACGACACTGTCTGTCTGAGAAGAATAGATGATGGTGTTATCCGTTCCTAAATCAATCGCGAGGTAATCTTTTTTCATACTAATATCTTACACTTTTCTCTTTCATAAGAAAAGAAACGATTATGAGAAAAAAATGCCATGCAATATTTCATTGATGAAAATGTTTAATTTATAATATTCCAAGCCGTTTTATAAGGAGGGAGAAAGCCTATGCTAAGATTAGAACACATCATCAAAAACTATGAGATGAAAGGGGCGGAAGTCAAAGCCTTGAAAGATGTCTCTATCTGTTTCAGAAAGAATGAGTTTGTCTCTATTTTAGGTCCCTCCGGCTGTGGAAAAACAACACTCCTCAATATTTTAGGCGGACTGGATCACTACACTTCCGGAAATCTTGTCATCGACGGAAAATCAACAATCAATTTCAATGACAGAGACTGGGATATCTATCGCAATCATCGTATCGGTTTCATCTTCCAAAGCTATAACCTGATTCCACAGGAAAATATCCTTGAAAATGTCGAACTCGCTTTGACAATCAGCGGTGTATCCAAAGAAGAAAGAGAAGAGCGTGCAAAAAGAGCGCTCGACAGAGTCGGACTGAAAGATCTTTATAAGAAAAAGCCAAATCAATTATCAGGCGGACAATGTCAGAGAGTCGCTATTGCAAGAGCTCTTGTCAATGAACCTGAGATTCTTTTAGCCGATGAGCCGACCGGTGCCTTGGATTCCAAGACATCTGTTCAGATCATGGATCTGATCAAAGAGATTTCAAACGAACGCCTTGTCATCATGGTCACCCACAATCCAGAGCTTGCAAAAGATTATTCGACAAGAATCGTCTCACTATTGGATGGCAAAGTAGTCGATGATACCAACCCATACAGCGAAGAAGAGGAAATGAAAGAAAGAGAGAACAAACCTGTCTATGAGGTAAAAGAAAAAGCGAAGATGAGCTGGCTTACTGCTTTTACCCTCTCCGCAAAGAATCTCTGGGTAAAAGCAAAAAGAACAGCGATGATCATCATCGCAGCCTCTATTGGCATCATCGGCGTCTCCGCTGTCTTATCCGTCTCCGGGGGTGTCACCGGGTATATTGACTCGATGCAGGATGAAATGCTCTCCGGAAACCCAGTAACAGTCAAGAAAGAGGGATATGACATCAGCAAAATGATGAACGCGACTGATACAGGGACAAAGTCCGATATCGTGAAAGGCGGAACAAAAGACGGCTATGTCGATGTCGATTTCATGATCGAATCCTTGATCAATTCCGCCAACCAGATGGGAAACATGATGATCAGCAACAAGATCACTGAAGATTATGTCAACTACATCAAAGAGATGCCAAAAGAATACTATGAAGACATCGCCTACAATTATGGAATCAATGTCAACAACAACATCTATACAAGCGATGATATCAACGGATATGGCAAAGGGACTGAATTCTCCTTGTCTGCCATTCTCTCAATTGCATCCAGCATTGTAGAAAAAACAGAATACTCCTCCTATTCCAGTGTCATTTCTTCAATCGGCGATTCTTTCTCTCAGTCTCTTTCCAATACTGATTACCTTTTATCGCAATATGATATCGTAGAAGGCAAAGTCGCTCAGGAAGAAGATGAAATCATGCTCGTTTTAAACAGAAACGAGGATGTGACTGACTTCCTTCTGACACTCTTAGGCTATTATAGTCAGGATACTTTCATGAATCTCATCTATAAGTTTACAAATGACAGCAAATATGATGATAGCAAGTTCCAGCAAAGCAAACAGATTGCTATATCAGAACTGATGAATAAGGACTTCTATTATTATCCTAATGATACCATTCTCACTGAGAATACAGGCTCAACCAACAAAAAGACAAGACCATTCTTTTATTCCTATACAAGAGACTCCTCTTGGGAGAACGGAATAAAACTGAAAGTAGTCGGTGTCTTAAAGCCGAAAGAGGGAAGGCAGTACACATCTTTGAAAACCGGATTCTTCTACACGCCGAAGTTCACGGAAAGATATTTAAAGGACAACTACAATTCCAAAATTTCTTCTTTCCTTCGTGAATACATGGAAGAGAATCCAAAAGCAGATGGCTATCCTTCAGGCAAATATGAAAAGACACTCTTAGGATTCAAGCAGACTGTCTATTATGGTATCTACTATACCTATTCCCTTGAATATGAAGGAACAGTATATAAAAACAACTATGGATACTTAGGCGAAAGCAATTCCATGGCTGGGCTTTTAAACATGTTTTTAGGCTCCTCCTCGTCAGGAGGAATGACTTCCACCACACTGACGTTGAATTCCATCGGCGGAAACAGAATACCATCAAGCATCAATTTCTATCCAAAATCATTTGACAACAAATACCTGGTGACTGACTATCTGGATAGATGGAACTCCGATGAAACATTGATCATCAATGGAAAAGAAGTAACTGATCAAGACCGAGACGATATCAATTATCAGGACAATCTTCAGGTCGTCATCACGATGATCAACAATATCATCGATATTGTCACAATCGCTTTGGTCTGCTTTACCGCATTGTCTTTGGTTGTCTCTACTGTCATGATCGGCATCATCACTTACGTCTCCGTGATGGAGAGAATCAAAGAAATCGGTATTATCCGCGCATTAGGCGGAAGAAAGAAGGATGTCTCTCATCTCTTCAATGCAGAGACGCTCATCATTGGATCGTTCTCCGGTATCTTCGGCATTCTCATCACCTATTTGATACAGACAATTCTGAATATCGTCATCCATCATAACTATCCAATGATCTCCGCTATTGCAAATTTGTCTCCTCTTTCTGCCATTATCATCATTCTTGTCTCTATCCTACTTACTACTATCGCCGGTCTTATCCCTTCTCGCTCTGCAGCAAAGAAAGATCCTGTTGTTGCACTGAGAACCGAATAACATAAGAAAAGACAAATCATCAAGTTTGTCATTGACATTTTTAAAAATTGTCAATCTATTTTCCGTAAAATCCAATAAAAATTATCACTTCGTGTTTTTTTCGCAAGATATTTACCCGAATTCAAATATTATATTGGTAAGGAGGCAAAAAGAATGTCAAATATTAGATTGTTAAACTTACCGCTCATCTTCTATATAGCATCTTCGCTTTCTCCAATCGCAACCATTTCATCACCAAATTCTGTCAGTTCCGAGATTTCCAAATCTACATCAGTAGCAACCCCATTGGTGCCTATAGAATCTGATAGATATTTAGGTATGAAGACCTATTTCCGCTATCTCTATACCAATATGCCGCAAAACGATTTTGGAAGCTGTGGATTTGTTTCTTTAGTATCGTGTCTATCCTATTATGATTCTTATTATAACGATACAATTATCGATGAAAAATACGATGTCGAATCCCATGGTTCTTCTGTCGCGGAAGTGGCACAACATTCACCTGGAGTCACCAAGGTCACAAGTACAGCTTCTTTAAATAATTTAACCAATAATGAAATAAACACCTACAAAAAGAATTTCATCATTTCCAATAAATCAACAGATTTTCAATATGATTTAATGTACACATATAATACAAAAGTCTTGGGGCGAACAAACTCATCGCCAAAATTTGATGCAGCCATAGGCATGTGGGAATACCAAGATCTTCTCAACGCCTATTATGGCAACAACAAAATTCTTTTTAATTATGTAAGCAGCTCAATCTATGGATCAAATGCCAAGGATTCATCTGTACAAATACAAATCAGGCAATATGTTTATGATATGCTTGAAGAAGGGTATCCCGTAATACTTCATATAGTCGATGAACAAAATGACAAAAAGAAATACTACCACTCCATTGTTGCATATGATTATGATATCAATGTTTTGGATTGTAACTTCGGTTATAATAATTCCGATTATTCAGCTATCAATCTCAATCAACATAATTACTACATCACAGAAGCAGGAAGATTTGATCTTACCAGCTTCCATGAAATCCATTCGACCAATTACGTTATAAATGGCAGACCTTATTGTGGTTGCGGCTATTCAGAATAAAGGAGATAGAACGAAATGAAACACAGATATTCGTATTTATTGCTCTTATCCCTTCTCTTTTCCTGCTCAGGAAAAACAGCAGAATTCAAAGATCAAAGAAAGGCACTTTCCAGTCTTCCTAAAATTGATGAATCATTGACTCAGGAATTAAAAGACAAATGCCTAGCAAATGACTTCAGCACAGATAACGGACTATATTCGCCTATCGGTTCTAAACTGATCGACCAATACGCAAACGATGATGACGGTTTCAATACGTTGTATGCATTGATGAATGTAGAGATGGAGCATCTATTGTTGAAAGACACCTTTGCAACAGCAGCTACACCTGGAAACACTGACGAGGGAAAATTCAGAGACAGCGTTGCCACATTCGAAGGAACAAAAGATGAACTGAACAAAGCCATCAGAGACTATTTCAAAGTCAATATGGACACCATCTATGATCCCGGTCTCTATTATTTCTCCTACTTTGAATTCAAGGACGCCTTCCCTGAAGCATGTAGCGAAAAGAAGGGACTCTCTTTCAACGGAAAAGGTTCTTATGATTATGTCTCCTATTATGACCAGGGAAAGTATTATGAAGATGATGATTTCGTAATGGCCGAGCTTTCTCTTTCAAAGACAACTTTCCGTGTATTGATGCCAAAAGAAGGAAAGACTGTCGATTCCAGCAAGATATTCACACAGAAAATGAATTCTGGTCTCATCGATGTCAGAATTCCAAAATTCGAAATCAACAGCGACGATTCAAAGTTCATTCAGAACGGAAACGCTGAAAGACAGATCAATCAATTCAGGTTCGATAAGGAAGGTGTCTATGGTACATCATTCACGTATAGTGGACCGACTTCAACAGAAACACCTCCGAAAATTGCTTTTGATTTCACTTTTGACAAGACATTCTTCTTTGCATCGATGTCAGAAGACATTCCTCTCTTCTACGGACAGGTTGCCAGCCTAAAATAATCTGAATAACAAAGTCATTTCACTTTGATCGAAACAAAAAAAGTTGCGGTACAATCAATGTCGCAACTTTTTTTGTTTCGTTTACTTTTCGAATTCTTCCGGATGATGTGCTTCGTATTTCTTTCTTTCGGCAGTATCCAGAATCTTCTTTCTCATACGGATGGACTTCGGAGTGATCTCACAGAGCTCATCAGTATTGATATAGTCAAGGCAGTCTTCCAAAGACATTCTTCTAGGAGACTTGAGAACGACTGTGACGTCCTTATTGGCAGAGCGCTGGTTTCCTAAGGATTTGGTTCTGACAACATTGACAGCCAAATCGGTATTATATTTGTTCTCACCGACGATCATACCCTCATAGACTTCAACACCAGGGCCGATGAACAAGGTTCCGCGGTCTTCAGCGGATTTAAGCGCATAAGCTGTGGACTTTCCGTCATCTGTTGCAACAAGAACACCGGCGCTTCTTTGACCGATGGCTCTATTAACCTTCGGACGGAACTCCTTGAAGGAGTGGTTGATGATACCGTATCCCTTTGTCGCTGTCATGAACTGGTTCATGAAGGAGATAAGGCCACGAGAAGGAATGACATAGACAAGTCTTGTCTGACCGTTTTCACTGGTCATATTGATGGTTTCGGCAGAGCGGTTTCCGACCAACTGCATGACTGCGCCTGCATATTCATCCGGAACATCGATCTGAAGGTCTTCGTACGGTTCGCATTCAACGCCATCGATCACCTTGATGATGACCTGAGGCTTGGAGACCTGAAGTTCGAATCCTTCTCTTCTCATCGTTTCGATGAGAACGGAAAGATGAAGTTCGCCACGTCCTGTGACAACGAAGGACTGATCGGTGTGATCGATGTCGATCCTCATAGAGACGTCTCTCTGAGATTCCTCATAAAGACGATCCTGAATCTTCTGGGCAGTAAGAAGCGTGCCTTCTTTTCCGCTGAATGGAGAAGAGTTGGCAGCGAAAGTCATACGCATTGTCGGTTCATCGATACGAAGGGGAGGAAGGGCTTCTAAGCAATCATTGGGGCAGACAGTCTCACCGACCATAATATCGGGAAGACCGGCAACGCCGCAAATATCGCCGGCTTTGACCTCATCGACATCGATTCTGTCTAAGCCGTGGAAAGCAAAGAGCTTTGCAACCTTGAACTGTGTTGTAGAACCATCAAGACGGATGCAGGTGACAGCATCATTGAGATGGATTGTTCCTCTATCGACTCTTCCGATACCGATTCTTCCGACATACTTGTTGTAGTCAAGAAGGGAAGGCTGGAACTGAAGAGGCTTTGTCTCATCAGCGCTAGGAGCAGGAATCGTCTTAAGAATGGTATCAAAGAGAGGATCCATGCCAGGCTTCTGATCTTCGGGCTTATCGGAATAAGAGGAAGTGATATTCAAAGCAGAAGTATAGACAACAGGAAAATCGAGCTGAGAATCATCGGCACCCAAATCCATGAAGAGCTCCAAAACAGCATTAAGAGCACGTTCCGGATCAGCGCCAGGTCTATCGACCTTATTGATGACGACAATTGTCTTAAGATGATAAGAGATAGCTTGCTTGAGAACGAAGCGGGTCTGAGGCATCGGTCCATCGAAAGCATCGATAAGAAGGCAGACACCATCGACCATGTTCATAATTCTCTCGACTTCGCCTGAGAAATCGGCGTGGCCAGGAGTGTCAACGATATTGATCTTTGTATCTTTGTAATTAATAGCAGTGGTCTTTGCAAGGATTGTGATTCCTCTTTCGTGTTCGAGAGGATTCGAATCCAGGGCGCGTGTCATGACTTTTTCGTTGTCACGGAAAGTACCGCTTGACTTAAGCAAAGCATCGACAAGTGTGGTTTTGCCGTGATCGACGTGAGCGATGATCGCAACGTTTCTGATTTTATCATTCATAAGCTAATCTCCTTACAACGCAAAAAAGCGTCCTAAAACAAACTTTTTTATTATATATACTCTTTATTAATAAATAAATATTTTTTCTCTATTTTTTTACTGAAAAGGTTTACATTGCAAGATTGAGGTCTTCGTAGAGTTTGGAAAGCTCCTCATCGAGTTTCTTGATCTGCTTTTCCAGTTCGCTCATCTTACTAGCATCAGTATAGTTATCTTCCAGATAACAGGCATCCGTGAGCTCTTTCTTTTTCTTCTCCGCTCTATCGATCTTTTCTAAGATCTTTTCCGGAGATTCCCTTGTCAGTCTTGTCTTCTTGACCTCGGCTTTCTCTTCTTTTTTCTCCAAGAAAGCAGCTTTCTTCTCTTCTTTCTTGATCTCATTCTCTTCAGAAATCTTTTCTTTTTCTTCCTGAATGATTTTCACAAGCTGCTTCTCTTTAAACTCCTCATAAGGACCCTCATAATAGTATCCTTTTCCGTTGTAGAGATAGAGAAGCTTGTTGCAGGTCTTATCGACAAAGTCTCTATCATGGGAAACAATGACAAGAGTTCCCTCATAATCATTAAGGGCATCGACAAGTTCCGAGATAGAGAGCATATCGAGATGGTTTGTCGGTTCATCCAAAAGAAGAAGATCATAATTTTCAAGAGAGAGATGGAGGATCTCAATCCTCATCAGCTCTCCGCCGGAAAGATCGCAGAGCCTCTTCTCATTGCTTTCCTGATAAGTGAATGCATATCTTCCTAATCCGGAATAGATCTCTTCATTGGACATTCTCGGATAGAGATTTCTGAAATGCTGGAACAATGTCTCATCAGAAGAATAGGATCTGATATCCTGTCTTAAGACACCGATGCTCATATGGAAATATCTTCTGATATCTCCGCTTAACGGTTTCAGTTCATTCAGAAGAACTTTCCCAAACGTGGATTTTCCGATTCCGTTGGCACCCATGACGGCAAGATGATCTCTTCCGAATAGGGTAAAGGTAATATCGGAGATCAAAGGTTTCTCATAACCGACAGAGACGTTGTTGAAATCGATCAGCTTCTTGCCTTCTCTGATTTCGCCTTTCAGTCCGATAGAGAGATTTCTCTTTTCGCGTAGAGTGGGATCTTTGATGCTGTTAGCTTCTAATCTTGCCAATTTCTTTTCTCTGTCTCTTGCCCTTGAAGCAAAGCGAGGCTTTGGCATATAGAAGGTGATGAAGCGTTCCAGTTTTGCTTTTTCCTCTTCCTGGGCCTTGAACTGGGAAAGAGCATTCTCATAGTTGTCTTTCTTCATCTTGGCAAAGTTATCATAATTTGTGTTATACATCGTATAGACGTGGTTATCGATATCAAGAATATGATCAGCCAGTCTTTTCACAAAGGCGATATCGTGAGAGACAAAAAGAACAGCTCCTTGATAGGATGAGAGATAATCCTCTAACCATTCTATTGAAATAATATCGAGATGGTTTGTAGGTTCATCCAATATCAGAATATCAGGATTCATCAAAAGAAGCTTTGCAAAAGCGACTCTCGTCTTCTCACCGCCTGAGAACGTCGATATCTTTCTATCATAGCTGTCATGGTGGAAAGAGAACATGTTGAGAATCATGTCTATCTTATATTTGTAGTTGTAACCATCATTTGCTTCAAATGCTTCCTGACGTTTGGAATATTCATTCAGAAGGCTCGTATCATCTGGATTTTCGGATATTTTCAAAGATAATTCTGAAAGTTTCTTCTCCTCTTCCATCAAAGGTCTGAAGACGGAAAGAGCTTCCTCATACAAAGTGTTATCAGGATTCTCGATGACATCCTGAGAAAGATAACCGATCTTGACATTTTTAGAGATGATGACCTGACCCGAGGAAGCCTCTTCCTGACCGAGAAGGATCTTGATCAGCGTCGATTTTCCAGTGCCATTTGGACCGATGATTGCAGTTCTATCATGATCGCGCACGATAAAAGAGACCGGCTCAAATAACCGCTCACCAGAAAACTCCTTGGTGACACCTTGCACATTCAATAAGACATCCATATACAGATTTATTCTTTTTCGATAACGAACTCGCCTTTTTCTTTGTTGTAGGAGATGAGTTCTTCGACGATGGAAGGAACCTTGACCGGTTCATCCGAGAAATCGAAATAGTTCAGAACAGAAGGAACAAGAGCATTCATCTCAGGACGCTCTGTATACATGGTAAGAAGAAGGTCGCCTTTGCTGACCTTATCTCCCAGCTTCTTGTTCAATACGATACCCGCAGCCATATCGATGACATCATCTTTTGTCTCACGGCCTGCACCGAGCTTCATGCTGGTAAGACCGAGCTCCATCGTATTGATACTCTTGATATATCCGCTCTTTAAGGAGTGGACGGGAATCGAATACATTGCAGTCGGGAACTTGGAAAGATCATCGATATAATCGGTGTCTCCGCCCTGTGCTTTGACAAAGGCCTTGAAGACTTCAAGGGCTTTTCCGTTATTGATGACTTCCTTCAAAGCAGCAATCGCTTTTTCTCTGTCATTGAATACTTTAGCCTGAAGAAGCATTGTAGCACCGGAAGAAAGGCAGAGGTCTGTGAAATCCTTCGGTCCTTTCCCCTGCAAAGTCATAACTGCTTCTTTGACTTCCAAAGAGTTGCCGATAGCCAATCCCAAAGGCTGATTCATGCTGGTGATTTCAGCGCGGACATCGCGATTGAAGTGAACACCGATTTCAACCATCAGCTTGGCAAGTTCTTCAGCATCTTCTTTTGTCTGCATGAAAGCACCGCTTCCGTATTTGACATCAAGAAGAATGCAGTCGCATCCGCTGGCAAGCTTCTTGCTCATGATGGAAGAAGCGATAAGAGGCATAGAATCGACTGTTCCTGTAACATCTCTTAACGCATAGAGCTTTTTATCGGCAGGATCGAGCTTATCGCTCTGACCGATAATGGACATTCCGTTTTTTGCGACATCCGTAATGAACTGATCAGTTGTCAGGCTCACTTTCATGCCAGGAATGGATTCGAGTTTATCCAAAGTTCCGCCAGTGAAGCCAAGTCCTCTTCCGGACATCTTGGCGACTTTGATGATTGGACTGACACTTGCAATCATCGGGCATAAAGACATGCTAGTCTTATCACCGACACCGCCAGTAGAATGTTTGTCCACTTTGACGCCGCTGATTTTGGATAAGTCGACTGTTTCACCGGAATGAAGCATGCTATCTGTCAGATCAAAGGTTTCTCTCTTTGTCATTCCTTTCAAGCGGATTGCCATCAACAAAGCAGAGACCTGATAATCCGGAATGTCGCCTTTTGTATAGCCTTCAATCCAGAATTCAATTTCTTCCTTTGTCAGCTCTTCGCCATGTTTTTTCTTTTCAATAATACTGATAATGTCCATAATAACACCTCATTAAAATTATACCATAAAAGCCACCCTTTTAAGGATGGCCTTAAGACTAATCCATGTAAATGACTACCCAACGATCATTGTCAGTGCCATTGAGATTGTCATAAACCCTGACAAACAAAGAATGAACTCCAGTCTCTCCGACATAATAAAGTGCGGAATTCTGATTGATATAGACGTATTCCTGATCGTCGCTGGTTTCACCATTGGCGCAAAGGGCACGTTTTGCTTCAAAGAAGCGTTTTGCCTTACCGACTAATGTGTAGCCGCAATCGCTTGCTTCATGAACTGGGATTTTCCTTCCGTCCTTGTGTGCAAAGCAGATCTGCGATCCTTGAATCAACGTACCTTTGAAAACATATTCGACACCGCCAAAGAAGGGAGAGTTCTGTTCAGAAAGCTGATATCTGACATTTCCCTGTACCAGATATATATCGGCGCCATTATCGGCATCCACGCGCTGACTGACTTCGGATAACGGCTTGGCTTGAAACGGCTTTACTTCCTCATCATGGTCAGAACAAACTTTTACATATTTGGTTTTCGATGACATATTAGTTTCCTCCGCTTCCAAAATATGGAGCTATATTAATAATATAGAAACATTCTTTCCAAATGCAATTATTATTTTATAAAATTACATAATATTTGCACTCATTTTACTGGTTTTTCCGTTTTTTCAGTGATGTAACCCCTTTAATTACAAGAAATAAACAAAGCTCTTTTATTGATTTTTCATTATTTTTCATGAAAAAACCACCCGTTTTTCAAAAAAGAAAACAAGATGAAGAAAAGCATGGTAAAATAACCCATGAAAACGGGGGTGCATATGAAAACAGATACCAAAGATTCAGCAATATTCTCAGAATTATTGTCCCCTTACTGCAGTGAAGAAGAAAAAGAACAGTTTCTTTCACATCTAGACGATACACCGGTTTCTTCATTCATTTTAAACACCTATCATAATTACACGCCTTCTTTTGCATCTATCAGAAAAGATGAAGAAGATTCTCTTCTTTATCGTTTTGATAAAGATGATGTTCCGCTTGGAAAAAGCGCAGATCATTTTTCCGGTGCTTTTTATATTCTTGATCCCTCCAGCGCAACGATATCCTACTATCTGAAAGACTATCTTAAGAAAGATTTCAATTGTCTGGATTTATGCGGAGCACCCGGTGGAAAGACCATCTCCCTTGCAATGAGAAGAAAAGACGGTTTCTATCTTTGTAATGATATCTCCTATCAAAGAGCAAACGAAATCAGAAAGAACGTTGAACGTTTAGGACTGACAAATGTTCTCTCCCTTTCCATCGATCCGATGAATATCAGTTCTGATCTGCTCTTTGATTGCATTATCTTGGATGTTCCCTGTTCAGGGAGCGGCATGATCAGAAAAGAGGAAAAGATGAAAGAAGACTGGTCGACAGATAAAGTAGAAAGGCTCCTTCCAATTCAGAAAAATCTTCTTGAAAAAGGTTATCAATTGCTGAAAAAGGATGGAATATTAGCCTATAGCACCTGCTCTTTATCCATCGAAGAAGATGAAATCCAAGTGAAAGAGTTCCTAAGCCGTCATCCTGATATGGAACAGATTATGATTTCGCCAAAGAAAGGAATGAAGGTGGGAAAAGATAATCTAGGCTATCATATGATTCCTGGGCTCTTTGAAGGAGAAGGAATCTATTTCTGCCTATTGAAAAAGAAGGACGGACACCTTTTTTCCTTTACGGGGCTAAACAAGACAAGCCGTTACAAAGAAACGAATAAAATCATCTTTGATTATCGTAAAAACAGTTATGTCGTCGATAAGATGTATAAAGAGATTTCTTCTCTTCCCTATATCGCACCTGGAATCAAGATCAAAGATGATTCCCCACATCCAAAATGTGAATTCGATCACGCCTATTCAAAAATAGCAGCAGACATCAATCATATCGATATCGATGAAAAATCCGCCATCGAATATATCAAAGGAAACGAAATCAAAACAGGCCAAAACGGAAAGGATGGATTGTGTGTTGTCACATACAAATCCATTCCTCTCGGTTTCGGAAAGAAAGTGAAAGACAAGATCAAGAACTATCTTCCTAAGGGACTAAGAGAAAGCCTCCTTCCTCTTGAAACAAAGGAAGACGAGTGATTTCATGTTGCCTTCAAATATATTCGGCTATAAGTTTATTTTAAAATTTAATAAAAGAAAAGAGGCATTGCCTCTTTTCTTTTATATTACAAACAACTTCTAAACTTCAACAAAACATTTATTGTCAGCTACTTTCTTTATTGTATCCAGAATGTCAAAGCAGGACGAATACCGAACTCATTGCTACAATACATACCTGTATTTGAAGTACCATCTTCAGCAACACAATAGGTTCCATTGCCTTTTGCACCATTATCTGGAGAACGCGTCCACCAATAATCGATTTCGCCATTATAATAAGCAAGTCTGGATTCATCATCGACAAAGCCATAGTTCTCATTAAACACATCCTGTCTGCTTAATAGGTAGACTCTGTCTGTCGTATTGCTGCAGATATTCGAATTGGTATAATCCTTTGTAGAATTGACAGAGTTATCAACAACTGTGGGCTCGATCAGACTTCTGTCATAATAGAAAGCTTTATCGATGAATTCGCCATTCAGCCATTTTCTAATATCAGATTCTTTGTAATTGTTTAGTTTCTGGCCAGATGCAAGCGTAGAAGAGTTTTTCCATTCACGTTCGCAGAGAACGTATTCAGACATGTACTGAGTCTTGCCATCTTTCTGAGACAAGTATCTCCAACGTATTGGTTCTACCTTATAGAAGTAAGGTGCATAGACATCATTGCCCTCTTCATCCCAACCGATCAAGTTCATACGCTTCTCATAACGATTTCCGTCATATACATAATATCCAGTTTCATCTATATCTGTCGTATTCAGCAATGCTTTATGAAGTGCATCATCTGTCACTAATGTCTGAGGGAATTCACCATTCTGATGGAGTGTGATTGCCACATATTTTGCCTTAAACTTTGTTTCAGCTGTAACATTGGTAAGGTCCTTATCCCAACCTCCGAACATCGTGACAAAACTAGATGTATAAGACCAATCGAACTTATTGTAATTCTTAGGATAGACAGCAGTTTCACCTGTAGCAACATAATCATGACAGATCTCTGTTCCTTCCCAATCAGTAAAGGTAACCTTATAGCCAGTGATATGTTCTTCCTTATACTGAGCCTTGAAGGTTGTTGCCGAATATACATTTGTAAGTACTTTATCCCAGCCACTGAATTTGTATCTGGTGATAGCGGTACCATTGACAATACCTTCCTTGAACGGTCTTTCTCCTAAATACTTCACTTCGCCGCCAGAAGGAACAATTGTCGAATAAAGAAGTGTTCCATCATCATTGACGAACTTGCATTCATAAGCAGTCGATGTTTCATACTGAGCAACAAATGTAGTAGGAGCCTTGATGTTGGTAACAGGCTTATCCCAAGAACTGAATGTATAGACAGTGACTATACCATTATTGTTGACGTTGTCTTTCTTCGGATCTTCTCCAGTATAGGTAGCTGTTGCGCCGTTTTTGCAATAAGTGGTTTCTAATACCGTACCATCTTCATTTGTAAACGTGCACTTATAAGACTCATATGATTTAAACTGAGCCTTATAGACGATATCGCTTGTAACAGCAGTGATTTCCTTATCCCAACCTGTGAATTCCCAATTGGTTCTTACATCACCGCTTTCAGTAAATGCTTTTGTCGGAACAGAACCTACATATTCAGGTTTGCTTCCGCGAGGCACGGTTGTCTTATAAAGAACAGTGTCATCATAGTTGAGGAAAGTGACATCACATGTTGCAATCTTATATTGAGCAGTAAAGATTGTCGGCTTCTGAATATTCGTAAGTGGTTTGTCCCAACCGATAAATATATATTCTAAAGTATTTCCAGAGGAATCTTTTCCGACTCTAGTAGGTGTAGGTCCATCATAGACAATATCCGATCCCTTGTCGTAATAGAACTCATAAAGCTTTGTTCCATCATAGTTATTGAAGATAGCAGGAACATAAGTGATTGCATCTTGGCCAGGATCACCCTTGTCACCTTTGTCACCTTTGTCACCTTTTTCACCCTGTGCACCAGTAGCACCAGTATCACCTTTGTCGTCTTTTTCGCCTTGAGGACCAGTGGCACCGGTATCGCCTTTGTCTCCCTTTTCACCCTGAGGTCCTGTAGCTCCGGTATCGCCTTTGTCACCCTTTTCGCCTTGAGGACCAGTGGCGCCGGTATCGCCTTTGTCTCCTTTTTCGCCCTGAAGACCAGTGGCGCCGGTATCGCCTTTGTCACCCTTGTCTCCTTTGATATTGCCAGTCTTTACCCATTTGCCAGCTTTTTTTGTATAGCAATCAAAAGAAGCAGTATCGATATAGACATCACCGTCTTTTCCATTTGCATCCAATGGAACACCTTCTCCAGTCAGAACGGAAGTTCCGTCTTTGCCATCCTTACCATTGACACCGTCTTTTCCATTCGTACCATCTTTGCCTTTGATGGAATTCAACCAAGTGTTGTAATCCATTGTTCCGCCATTGGCTTTATAGGCCTCATAGACATTGGCAATGTCTGGATCCTTCGGGCCTGTGGAATTGCATCCACAGCCAGTAAGAACCATAGCGCTTAAGAACAACAACGACAGTTTTGTGCGTTTCATCTTTTTTCCTCCTTTTGTTTTAAAAAATGTGCACTAAAAACCCATCAACGTCTTATTATGACATTGTTCAGAAGACTTTATCTATCGTTCCGGACGTTTACATATCGTCGCAGAGAAGAAGGATACCGCCGATAAGGTTGACAAAAAGAAGAACGCAGACTTTGAATCCGACGCTCAGGTCTTCTTCTCCCTTATAGGCTTTGTAGACATGGATTGTCATCGGAATGCACCAAATAAGAGGAATCAATGCAAAACCGGAGACGATCGTCGAAATCAGACATAAGATAAATGCAGCTAGTTTCATAATTGCTCCTTATTTTTATAACTTCAGTTTAAATACATCTTCCGTTTCAACCAAGTTATTTCAGTTTAAGTAATCTTTTTTACTAGACAACAATAACGCCTTGTAAAAACAATCAAAAAGAGTGTCTGCTATCGCAAAATCACAATAACAGATACTCTTTGTTTTTTTGATTGTCTACTTATTCGACATAGCCTTCCGGAAGAATGAAATTCAGGGCAAGAGGCAATATCGTAATATCGATATAGCCTTCTCTGAAGACTTCGCCATCAATTGCATAAGCGACAGGAGCAGGAGACTCGATGATGACATGTCTGCATTTCTTATAGATGATTTTTCCAGTCAGTTTCTTATTTGTCAGATGTTCGCCTTTCTTATAGACAGACATCAAAGAAGGGGCACTGAATCTGGATATTTTCTTAATTAGACAGACATCGATGAGACCATCATCGACTTTGCTCTCTGGTGCACATTTATATCCGCCTCCGTAAGTATGGCCGTTTGCAACAGCAATCAATAAGCCTTTGTCATCAAAGACAACCTCGTCATCCAATGTGACTTTCATCTTCGTAGACATATTGAACAGAAGAGAAGATACAGCCGCCACATTATAAGCGCTCTTACCATTCATCAAAGGCCATCTCTTGATGCGATGCATCTTGAAAGTGACTTCTCCATCGAATCCATAATTGAAGATATTGATGGATACTTTATCATTTGCTTTCAGAAGATCGACCTTCTTCACTTTGCCATGAATCAAACGTCCCAGATTTCTAAAGCCATCATCGTTTTTGAAATTTTTGATGAAATCATTTCCGCTTCCCGAAGGATAACAGGCTACTTCTGCGTTTTCAAACGCATAAGCCCCATTGACGACATCATGCAAAGAACCATCTCCGCCGATTGCATAGAAGCGATACGTTTCCTCTTTCGGATGGGTTAAAAGATAATTTCTGACATATTCCCTTCCGTCTCCTTTGCATGTTGTCTTATAGACTTCATAGTCGATGATACCATCATACTTTTTCAGAAGATCTGAGATTTCTTCAAATCTATCCTTTTTTCCGGCGTTCGGATTGATGACAAAGATATGCTTCATAACGTTTTGCTCTTTTCTTTTATTACTTTCTATTCATGAAATCAATGATCTGATCCTTGCTGATTTTTTCATCCTCTTTCAGATCAAGGCCCAATGTTCCGCCTGGATTCATCAGATATTCAGGGTCAAAATGGTTCTTCAGAACTCTGAACAATTCATATTCGTTCTTTCCTAAAGAGCCTTCCAGCCACGGGGCAAAGGCTTTGCCGATACCATGATGATGAGACATCGAGGCACCGGACTTCTGAATGGCATCCAGGATGCCATCCTGATAATTCTTGTATTCATTGAGATCGGTCATATGAGCGATGAAGATGAAATATAAGTTTGCGCCCTGCGGATAAGCATGAGACATATGCGTCATGCAGATCGTATTCGGTCTGGATTTGCAGAAAGCGCGGACCTGCTTGTGGACCTCTGCCATATTGGACCAGTTGACACTGCACTCAAGAGTATCTGTCATGATGCCGAAATCCTGCATGGAATCTCTAAGATAAGGATCGTTGAATCTTCCCTTTTCCCAAGACTTTGTGACAAAACCTGTGAGGCTCATGCCCTTATACCTCTTTGCAATGCGGTGGATGCATTTGCTGACATTCTTGGCAAAGCCTTTTTCGCCATCGGAGAATCCTAAGAACAAACACATCTCCTTTTCTTTGAATCCTTTCAAACGGAAAAGCTTCATCAGCGGTGTCTCATCAATTCCATATAAGCGAAGCATGATAGAAGTCTCTTCCGGATCGCTGAGACGGAAAACAGAAGAATAGCCGCCTTCGCACTGCATCATTTCACGAGCTGCCTTCTGAGCAGTCTCCCAGTCCTTGAACATGAAGGAGTAACGTTTTCTGTTTTCTGGCATATAACGGAAGACGCGAAGCGTGACTTCAGTCAGAATACCGAAAGTTCCTTCGCTACCCATCATGATCTGATTGATGCTAGGTCCTGTCGCTTCTCTTGGAGCATGGGAAGTGACAATCTTTCCTCTAGGGGTGATGTATTCCTGAGAAAGAACGATGTCCTCGATCTTTCCATAATAAGTGGAGTTCTGACCGGCGCCGCGTGTGACAACCCAGCCGCCGACAGAGGAATATTCAAAGCTCTGCGGGAAGTGACCGCAGGTATAGGCTCTCTTGGCCTTGAACAAGGAAACTGCATTGTTCAAAGTCTCTTCCAGCTTCGGGCCGGACATACCTGTCTGAACTGTGATTGTCTGATCGACTTCATTGAAACTGATGACCTTGTTATAGCGCAGTCTCATATCAAAGGAGACACCGCCCTTCATGCATTCGACACCACGTGTGACAGAAGAACCCCCGCCATAGACATACATCGGAATATGATGATCGACACAATAACTTACGATTTTTTCAATCTGTTCTTTCGTATCAGGATATAAAACAGCATCAGGAACGTTTTCAATCTTCTTTTCGCGGAGTCTCAATAAGTCGTACATGGTTTTTCCATAGGCGACACTGAGTCTTGCATAGTCATCATCACGAACAAATTCATCACCAAGGACTTCCTTGAAGAACTTGATGTCTTCATCTGTAACAACTTTCTTTTCAATATCAAACTTTACCTTATCGAGTCCAAGGTCTTCGCTGTACTCTTTGAAATCCTCGTTTTTCATATTGAAAGTTTCTTTCAACATGGAAAAGAGCGTTTCTTTCGGCGTTTTGATGAACTTGGGGTCTCCCCATTTGAAGATGGAACGATAAGAATCAGTCGGAATCTCTCCTTTGTACCATTTCGGTTCAAATCCTTTGTAGGGTTTAGACATTTTAAGTTTTCCTTTCTATTGCATCGATGTCGTGGTGATAATATCCACGTCGGTGTTCAATACATTCTTGATGACTACGGCATTCATACCTAACTTTTCTGTGACAAGTGCCTTCTTAAGCTCAATAAGCAGTGCTGGAATCAATTCCTTGTCGATATCTTTTGAAGTTCTCACACTGATGACAGGATACCCATCAACAGTTGTCCTAACAGAAGAGGTAACGCTTCTTTTGGGATGTGAGAATTCATTCCTAGCATATTCCTTTCCTCTTGGGCAACGATTGCCTTCACAGATATCATTGACCTCGTCATAACGGAGATGACAGCCATTCGGACAGACAATGCAGATATACTCTTTCATTCTTTCTTATCCTCCAATATGAAGCTGATCTCGCCCTTCTTCTTGACAGTCAAGAGAACTTTTTCCATTTCCGGCGGTCTAAGATGAGAATAGGTTCTCTTCAGCAAAACTTCATCACCTTGTCTGACAAAGAGAACTTTGTCCTTGTATTCATCTCTTGAACGGAAATAGAAAGTCATCTTCTCAGTCGGTTTGCTGAAGTCGATATGAGAAGGAACCACATATCCGAAATGGGAATCGAAGTTCACTTTTTCAAGCTGCCTATTTTGATGCTCCTTGAGTTTTGAAGCATCAGAAGCAGCAATCTCTCCGCTTTCCGAGACATAATCAGCCAAATCATTGACATGCATCGCATTGCCGCAGGAATAGACATCCTCGACCAGTGTTTCAAACGTCTGATCGACACTCGGTCCTTTTGTGAACGGATTGAGCGGAATATGAAGAGATTTTGCCAATTCATTTTCCGGAATCAGACCGACTGAGAGAATCAGGCTGTCACAAGGGATGATTTCCTCAGTTCCTTTGATGACTTGCATCTTCGAATCGACCTTGGCGACTTCGACGGCTTCCAGGCGGTCTTTCCCGAACACTCTTGTGACCGTATGAGAGAGGTGAAGCGGAATATTGAAGTCTGTCAGACACTGGGCGATGTTTCTGCTTAAGCCGCTCGGTGTCGGCTTGACTTCATAGACACCTTTGACATGGGCACCTTCCAAAGTGAGTCTTCTAGCCATAATGAGACCAATGTCTCCGCTGCCAAGAATGACTACTTCTTTGCAAGGCATCTTTCCTAAAATATTGATATAGTACTGAGCCTGACCAGCCGTCATGACACCTGTCGGATTTGTTCCGTGAATCGAAATCTGTTTGCTGGTTCTCTCACGACATCCAGTCGCTAAGATCAGCTTCTTTCCTTGAACCTTAGAGACGCCTTTTTCGTTGACGAAAGTAACCTGAATCTTGTCTTCTTTTTTGATATTGGTGACGAAGGTGTTCAACAAGACTTCGACATTCGTCCCCTTCAGTTTTTCAATCTCTTTATATGCGTATTCTGGTCCTGAGAGCTTTTCTTTGAAGCGGGTGACACCGAAACCATCGTGAATACATTGCTTCAAGATGCCTCCCAACTTATTTTCTCTTTCAATCAGGAGAACTTTAGCATGTTCACTGGCTTTGATGGCACTGGCTAATCCGCCTGGGCCACCGCCGATGACAATAACATCATACTGTTCCATACTCTTACTCCTTACTGTTGCGATAAATCAGAACATCTTCGCCTTTTTTATGAACATCTTTCAAATCGATGCCGTTTTCCTTAGCAAACAATGTCGCCACATTCGGCTGACAGAAGCCACCCTGGCATCTTCCCATTCCCGCTCGGACACGGCGTTTAATGCCGTCAAGCGTATTAGGCCTGATAATAGAATGAATCGCATCGAGAATCTCGCCTTCACTGATTTCTTCACAACGGCAGACGATATGCCCATATTTTGGATTCTCTTTGATCAGCCTATCTCTTTCCTCATCGGAGAGTTTTCTTGTCTGAACGATGCCTTTTCTGATCGGATTGAAATTCCTTCTCTTTTCTGCATGAAGTTCTTCGCTTGCAATCTTTGCAATTGTCTCACCGATTGCAGGGGCTGCTGTAAGTCCAGGTGACTGAATGCCTGCAGCATGGATGATATTCTTTGTCCACTTTCCTTTAGAAACGATGAAATCCTCTTCATAGGTCGGTGCTCTGACACCGGAGAAATAGGTGATTGTATCACCGCGTCTAAGATTCTCGATTGTCTTGGAATGTTTATCAAACAGTCTGTCGACGACTTCCTTCGAGGTTGTATAATCTTCTTTTTCAGGGATTTCAATCGCATTAGGACCGACTAAAGTATTATCATCGACAGTCGGAATGATTCCTCCTCCTTTGGAATTGGAAGTGTGGCTTTTCTTCTTGATAGAGAAGATCTGAATACCGGAATTCGACAACTGCTTTCTCACACTCTTGTCCATCAATACATCCGTTCCTTTTCTAGGATGGATGGTAAAGAACTTATCATGTGCCATATCAGCGATATCATCGCTAGAAACACCAGCAGCATTGACAACGATTTTCGGATAGATTGTTCCTCTGTTCGTAATGACTTTTTTGATTTCGTCATTTTCGACAACCATATCTTCGACCATAGTCTCAAAACTGACTTCGGCCCCATTAAGTACAGCTGATTCAGCAAGTGCAATGGTGAAGTTATAAGGGCAAATGCTTCCGGCATGTGGAAAGAAGACACCGAATTTGACTTCTTCTGACAGATTTGGTTCTTTTTTCAGCAATTCCTTACGATTCAATAATTTCCAATCAGTGATATGATTCTGTTTGCAACGGAAGTAAAAGAAAGTCCTGATAACCGGTCTTAACGCATTGGACTTAAAGCAGACGGTCTGTCCATCCTCTCTGTATTCGACATCGATATCTTTGCATAAATCTTTGATGATTTCTTTTGAACGGGTAAGATAGCGAAGCTTTTCGCTTCCTTTATGAAGATCGACACCGACATGAATGCAGCCATCATTTCTCGAAGAAGCCTGAAGAGCAAGATCTTCGCCTTTTTCGACCAATAGGCAGGAGAGATTGTACTTTGTAAGTTCTCTTAATATAGCAGCACCGACAACGCCACCGCCGATGACAAGAACATCGACATGTCTGTTATCCAATTTGTCATCACGGATTGAAGGCTGTGAAATATGTTGTTTGAATCCTTTTAGATGAATGTTGTTGACAACATGAGAATACAATCTGCTTTTGCTGACCTTTTTGCCGATAGCGACAATCTTGTCCCAGGAATCCATTTCTCCTTCCAAGAACACGATGTCATCTCTTTCATGCACACTGATTTGTGTACAATCATATTCAGTCAGGATTTTTTTGACTTTATCCATTTTCTTCATTTTACAATCCCTCCAACAGACGCTTTATCTTCTCTACATCATCTTTATCCTTGTTTTCTAAAACCGTTTTGACGATCAGTCCTTCTATTGTCACAAGAATCAAGTCTGCAATCGCATCTGTGTTGTCATGTTCTTTATAGACTTGCTTGACACCGGTTGTGATCTTGTCTTTCCAGTTGTTCCACAACTGCTGTATCTTCTTTTTGATTTCCTCATTTCTCATACATTCATTGATAAGATAGATATGAATTTTAGAATGATTGAACAGCTCTGTACTCTTATAGAACACAACTTCCAAGAATCTGCTCACGGTCAATTCGCCTTTATGTTTTACAAGCCATGCATCATAATCCTTTTCCAGGATTGCATAATGTTTATCCACAATGGCTGAGATGATTTCATCTTTAGTTTTGAAATGATAATAAAGGCTACCAGTGGAAATATAGAGATAGTTTGCAATATCCCTTAACGAAAAATTGTTGACGCCTCTTGTAGCAATCAGCTCTTCGACAGCCTCGATGATTTTGTCCTTTGTGTTTATTTCTGGCATAAAATTGACTCCCAATCGGTCAACCGACCGAGTAACCGCTTACATTGTAACTGCAAAAGAAAATTAAAACAATCAAAAACGGACAAATAGATAAAATTAAGACACCGACTTAATTATTTCGGCATTCTTGCAAGGCATATTTTTATTCATAGAAAAAGCTGTCAACTGCACACCAGTCCCAACAATAAGGAACCTGATATGCAGCTGACAGCTGTTTTATAATCTAAGAGACAAAATCATATCTCATTCGATTCGTTCTTTCCGATATGAAGAGCGAAAAGCTTTAACAATCAAAACCTTTGACACTGCCTTCATTGTCAGAATAATTTACATTCATCTTACCTTCATAACGCATCGAAGAAATCTTTTTATGATTTCACAATTTTAAGAACGATAAACAAAGCGTTTGATACTGTTTTCGTTTCACGCTTTATTGTTTTATCATCTTCTCGTGGAATTCTTTCATGCCTTCAATCTGACTGCATAGCGTCTGCCATTCGCAGCGCTTGCAATCCATTTTCAAATCTGAAATAGCATGATTCAACGCTCTGAATATTTTCAAAGACATCGTGCTGATGTCTTCGAGCTTCAGATAATCGACATCTTCATCGGTGATAAATATCATCTTTACCGATTCAACATATTTATTCTTCTTGAATTCATCAATATACATACTGCCGACATCTCTGAAAGACAGTTTGTTTTTGATTGCTTCTTTGTTGACTCTTACCTGTTCTCTATTGCTTAAAACAGAGGTTCTGATCATATAACCTTTAAGATTGATGTTATACCTTCTCAGGTTGATGGTTTCTAAGATATAGTAAGAAGCCTGCTCACCGCGTTCATATGCGCCTTTTGTTTTGACTAAGGCTATTCTTGCAAAGGAAGAATCCTTTTTGATCTCGGATAAATCCTTACCGATGACAATGATCTCGTCTTTGCCGACCAACTCATCATCTTCCGTAAACAAAGTGTAAGCGACTGAATTTAGGTTCTCACCGCCCAACTCATATTTGGATTCCTTCTTGAAGATCAGTTCTTGTTTATCGCTGACGAATTTTCTGTAGTTATCACTGTAATCAAAACGAACAAAATCTTTCTTATCCAACAAGCCGTATGTATCTTTTATCAGTCGATCAAATACGCTCATTATAATTTAGACTCGGTATGATTCTTATCGTGATATGCTACTAATTTGTCATAGATTTTTTCAACTAACTTCAAGTCTGCATTCGTGATGTAGATGATGAAAAGAAGAATAAAGGTAAAAACGAGAACCGATGCTAAGACAATCAATAAAATATAATACCATGCCATAATAATTACCTACATTCCCTTCTGACGGGCGTATTCGGCTGCGCCTAAAGCACCCATCAACTGAGGATCCGTCTTCAAATCGACGACTTTGATGCGTAAGACATTTTCGATTGCTTTCTTCAAACCGGCATTTTTGGCACAGCCGCCAGTCAATGTGATCTTATCGGTTGCACCGGCTTTCTTGGCCATGACAAAGCAGCGTTTTGCAACAGCCTGCTGAATACCAGCAGCGATCTCATCACGCGGTTTACCTTCGCCGACTAAAGTGATGACTTCACTTTCAGCAAAGACTGTGCACTGAGCTGTGATCGGAATAGCGTTCTTTGCAGATAAGGACAACTGAGAAAACTCATCCAGACTGCATTCAAAGGCATTAGCCATTGCTTCAAAGAAACGACCTGTACCTGCTGCGCATTTATCATTCATTGCGAATGTTTTGACAGTGCCGTCAGAATCGATCTGAATACCCTTGACGTCCTGTCCTCCAATATCGATGATTGCTTTGACATCAGGATTTGTAACATGAACGCCCATAGCATGGCAGGAGATTTCAGAAATGTTCTCTTCAGCCTGAGGGACTTTGTTACGGCCATAACCAGTGCCGACCAAATAAGCAAGGTCACTGATATCATTCAGACCATCGACTTGTTTGATTGTTAAGTCCAATGCCTCTTTCGCACTGATTTCGGCATTGATCTTGCTTCTTATTGTTGTATGAGCAACAATTTTTCCTGTCTCATCGATGATGACACATTTTGTATAAGTAGAACCGACGTCACATCCACCAAAGTATTTCATAATATTCACCTTTCTATTTTCAATTTACCAAGTAAGAGGATCTTCATAGTCAACAAACGTTGGATCTAAAGGTTTTTCTCTGAACACGTTTGTCATGTATTTGTTGAACTGATCACGCATTGCTAAACGGCTGACGGTTCTCGGATCCATCAGATCATGTGGGACCCAGATCATATGAACGCCATGCTCTCTGGCCTGATCTTCGTATAAGCCGTGCAGACAGCCGACGTTTTTGCAGGAAACATGGTCATACATGATAACGATGTCAGCATTGAATTTCTTAACCATCTTCCATAATTCATCAAGAGAGTTTACGTATCCGCCATTGGTATGAGAACGCATCATCATTCTTTCATAAGACTTGGCAAGATCAATCATTGCTTGTTTCTTGTCACCGATATGATACATATGATATGAGAGCATGCATTCCATATCGACCAATGTCTTGACACCCCAAGTCAGTTCTGCCCAATAGGTGAAGTTTGTATAATAATGAGCCGGACAAGCCCAGACGATAGCGCGGTGTCTATAATTCTTCACGCCTTTGGCTTTGTCTTTTTCGTAACCTTTTTTAGCCATCTTAGTGGTCTTTAACTGTGTCTTATAGAGATACGGATCCATCATACCTGCACCCTGGAATTCATATTCTCTTGTCAAGGAGAGCGCAGCGCCGCATACCTGCGGATAATCGGTGCAGTTGATATCCCATTTATCAATGATGGCCTGTGTTGACTTATTATATTCTTTTGCGTTTTTCCAGAAGGCATCCCAATCCCATTTGACATTGTAGTTCTTTTCGATGAATTTGATGCAACCTTCAAGATTCTTGACGGCAAAGTCCTGAACCTGATCCTCATTGAATCTCTGAGGAGGGGTAATCTGATAAATCGGGTAATCCTTGAAATAGCGTCCCATAAAGGTCGTCTGACCGATGGAACCGTCACAAGGCATTGTGCTGGTGATGAATGTTTTTCCTAAAATCGGCATATCATTTGCGACAGCGCACCCGCATTCAGCAGCCGGCAAAGGGCAGACATCGGCAGCCATGCCGAACTCTTCGATCTTATCGATGTAATGAATGTTGGCCTGCTGATCGACTTCACCAGGCATACCGATGCTCATCATGGCTACATCCATCCAATCAAGGGTGGGGAATCCCCACATGATCGATTTCGGAGTCATCTCATCAAACATGACCGTGTTTTCACGAAGTTTCTTTGCTTTTTTGCTCTTCGGTCTTAAATGCTCATCGCGTTCAATGATCTTTTTGACATTGATCGTTGCGTTATGAACCAAAGCGAAGAATTCCTCATGTGCATATCTCAATTCTTTTCCGCGCAAACCGATAGTGTGTCTGTCAATCATGTTCGCAGCAGTCAGATAAGAAATCATCCAGCGATAACGAAGCATCGCCTTGATCAAAAGAATAGGATGTCCGCCTAATTTGAAAAGCATAAAGCCATAGCATTTCAGCCAACGGAAAAAGTCATAGAAAGTATCTCTGAACCCTTTCCATTCACGCTTGACCATCGCGCGGCTGTCAGCTTTATAAAGATTTCCTAAACCCTTTTTGGTTTTTTCATTGTACGCCATATCACTTTACCTCACTGTTCTGTTCACGCTTTGCTTTGATCTTTTTGATTTCGACGTTTTCAACAAAAGCCTGAATTCTGGTTCTCAATTGACCGCTGCTTCTTGCACGATACGGTCTATCAATGGATAAAGTCGGTATTTTATACTCTTCGTTCATGACATAGGAAGCTAGCGTTCTTTCATAACTCCAATATGTACAGAACTTCATCTGTTCATAAATGACACCATCAGCATGGAAATCGTGAACCAACTGATTTACAAAATCATAACGATGTTTGACACGATGCGGTGCGCAATGTCTTGGACATTCTGTCTTTTGCAGATATTGTCTGCAGATCTGTTTCAAGACCGGTTCCTCATCATTGAGGATGATCTCCTGACGTCCAGGGAATGATCCATAGCAGAATCTATCTGCGACAACCAAAGCACCGTTCTCTTCCATCAGTTTGATCAGATCAGGATCATCGATTTCAGAGCCGACCACAACAACTCTGATACGATATTTTTTCTTTTCATCAGGAACTCTTGTCTTGATCTCTTCCAGAGTCTCTCTCAGCTTATCGATGATCAGATATTTAGGGCAAGTATATGATGCCAAAGTCAAAACGTGGAATTCATATCCTGTAATAGGCGGATTCTCCAATTTGCGATATTCACCGATTTCAGTGATAAGACGGCATATTTCGTTATGTCTCTCAACTGCCTTTCTTAAAGCATCATCAGAAATATCAACACCATAATTTTCATGCAGCTTATTCAAGACTTTGCGCTGAAGCTGTTCAACTGTATGAACGACGCTGTCTTCATCATCCGAATATGCAACATCGGTATTTGTGTAGAAGAATTTATCATTGTTCTCGTTTTCGATATGAAGCAATTCCATGTTTTCCATACAGCGGTTCATCGCTTCACAAAGGTCTACACCGCAAATCGCATCCAAGAACTTGTAATTGCCTTCCATCGCTCTTTCAAGCAATGCTCTGGAATATTCGCAGCTTCCATTGCACATGTAATAAGTTGCGACTTCCATAGAACCCGTATTCGGAGCTCTAAGTCTTACAGAAAAACAATTGTCAAGATTCAACAATACTTCAGGCATATGAAAGCAAGTGTACCCTAAAGCAATCTTGCCTTCTGCTTTCGCCTGCCTTACCAAATCATTGTTGGCATCTTCCAAAAGTTTTTCAAAATAGATCAGATGTTTTAAATCTTTCACGCTCTTACCTCCCTTTCTTTTATTCTTTTAATTGATTATTTTCAAAGCCTTCAAAGCTTCTACTGCACCAACGCAAATATTCGAATCATCGGGCAAATCAAAAACGCTTTCGCCTTTGACATCCGCCAATTGTAAATTCGGGTCTTCTTTAATGTAGGTAAGAATCGGTATTCCGCCGACATCGATATATTGTTTCTGTTCATCACTAGCGAGTCTATTGACAACAACACCGATCTCCTTATACATGACAAGTTCATCAGCAACCTGTTTGATGGTCTGTACGACCTGTGTTCCCTTCTTGCATGGATCAGTGACCAAAATCATGTGAGTGACCTTTTCCATGACGCGGCGATTGACCTGTTCGATTCCTGCTTCGCCATCAATGACAACAAAATCGAACTCTTCGCTCATCATCGAAATGACTTGTTTCAGATAAGAGTTGATTCCGCAATAGCATCCAGCAGTCTCCGGTCTTCCTACCGCAAGGAAAGAAAAGCCATCTTCTTCCACAATAGCATCGAAGAGCTGATATTTGGCTTCAGCCAACAATGCCTGAATCTGCTGTTTGTCTCTTGAATCGCTAGTACCTTCTGTAATGCGTTTTCTGATTTCATCCATTGTCAGCTTGACTTTGACACCAAGCGCTGTAGATAATCCCACAGCAGGATCAGCATCGATTGCTAAAATCTTAGCACCGGGGAAATCCTTGACCAGCTCCCTTACAATAGCAGCAGAAAGAGAGGTCTTTCCGACCCCGCCTTTTCCAGCAACAGTGATGATAAATTTGTTCATTTTGTACAATAGCCTTTCGAACTATATTTCTAATTAATAATATCTTTTTGTAAGCGCATTTACAATCAATTTTCCGTCGAACACTGACTTAATGAAACTTTTTTCGAAAATCGTATACCGCAAAAGCAGTTTTAAAAGGTGAAGAGCCCCGATTTTAGTGCTGTATTTTAGTGACGAGCTCAACCCCCGCAAAGCGCACCATATTCAGCCTCATGAATTCGCGAACAAAAAAACACTGACAATGAATATCAGTGCATGAATACGATTTGGTGGAGCTAACGAGGATCGAACTCGCGACCTTCTCGTTGCGAACGAGACGCTCTCCCAGCTGAGCTATAGCCCCATAGCTACAAAATAATATCAAAAACGCGGTCAATAATCAATTTAAGAACGGCAGAATTATCGAATAATGCTGACATAATTCATCAATAGACATAGCGGCATTGGCAGCAGAAGTGCTAGGAAGAGAAATATAAGAAGAATCCTGATACTTCAGGTATAAATCACTCGCTTTCTTTCCAGTGGTAAACACCTGTCTTATTGTCGGATTCTCTTTTCTGATCTTATCGATATCACATGGAGTGACTTCCTCAATAGAGGAATCTGATGCTCCTGTTATCCTACAGGAATAAATGACATCATAAAGAGCGATTTTATGTCTGGAAAGGAAAGCCATCCTCTCTTCTTTTGTCAAAGGTTCTTTTTCTTTAAGAAGGGAAGAAAGGACTTTAAAGAACCGATTTGTCCTATACGCATAATAAAATCCTTCTTTCCTTGACATAGGAGATGGGAAAGAACCCAGAATCAGAATCTTAGAGCCTTCTGGAACAAAAGGAGGAAGGCTATCATGTGTAACAAATATCGGTTGATTTTTCATATTGCAAAAGGATGCTCTAGGTGAGTAGAGCATCCATAAGTTTTTTACTTTCTTCTTCTAGGCTTGACAGTGATGACAAGGATATCTTTCTTTGTGACCAAAGAGATGAGAAGAATGACAGAATAGACGATAAAGAAGATACCTAACATCAATCCTGCGAATTCTTGGAATTCTTCAATGAGCCATAAGCAGATACCAACAGTGAACATTGCCGCGCCAGTAATAAGAACAACGATGTTGCCCATCAGCTTTCTGCGATAGACAAATCCAAGAACGGAATCAGCAAGGAAGATAGCACCTAAGACCATCATGATCATTGAGATGCCACCCATCCAGTTGATGAGCTGGCCACCAGGAAGAGAAGGAAGGAAGAAGATACCTAAAGCAAGAAGAAGGCCACCCATCAAGCCGCTATCTGTCATAAGCGAATGAGAGACAACAAGAGAGGCGAGAAGAAAGACAATTCCACCAGCCAAGAAGGCAGCAGCAATCATCCAGTTCATCAAAGAATTAGGATCGATGACTGAACAGCACAAGAGAATGCCTAACACCATGAAAAGGACGGTTTTTAGAATGTTTGATGTTTTCATATTTTTATCCTCCGTTGAAAACTATTTTATTTTATCATGATAAAATAGAATAGAATCATGTTTGAAACAATTTTTTCAGACATTGAACATGCCATATGATTTTGTCTATTTTTGGAGGGCGTATGAAAAAGAAAATCCTGAATCTGTCCAATATTCTTTCCTATCTTCTTTTTCTTGTCTTTTTGTGTGTCCTTTATGGTACATCTACAGTAACGGAAGAGAATACGCTTTTATTCAATGACAACATCATGCTGACTTGCTGGGTTTTGTTCTTCTTGTTAGTACTTCTCTCTCTTATCAACCTCATCTTCCACCTGATTGAATACTTCAGAAAAAGAAAGACAGAAGAATATCAGGAAGAGGAAGAGAAATATCTAGATGAATATAAAAGCAGAACAGAAACATATCTTCCCTATTTCCTGCTTTCGCTTTACAAGAGAAAAAGAGATATTTTCTTTCTCTCTTTCCATGTCCTTGTTTTTCCTCTTTATGCGACGCTTCTGTACTTTCAGAAGACCATGGAACAAAGACTCTTCTATTTCTACTTTGTCTTCCTTCTTGTAATTGTATTGCTGTTGATCCTCTCCTATATTCTTTTCCTCTCCCCTCTATCAGAAAAGAAAGAACAAGGGGAAAAAGAATACGAATACCAGATCTACAATGATCACCTATCAAGAACAGAAGAAGAGAAAGAAGAAATCCTTTACTATACGAATATCCAGATAGGAAAAGAAACAAAAGATTACTATCTTTTCCTTTCAAGAGACAACAAAGAGTACATCATAGAAAAAAGCAAAATCAAACCAGATACACAACTTTGTCTTTCCACCATCCTGAAGGAAAGAAAATATGATAGACTACTAGCGTTGAAAAGACAAAAATGATTTATATTGTCAAAGTGCTTATCGGAAGGGCAGTCTATGCACTGGACAGGCCTTTCACCTATTACAGCGAAGATAATAGCATTCATGAAGGAATGCGTGTTTTAGTGAGCTTCTCTCAAAGCAAAGAGACGATTGCTTTTGTCATCGAAGAACCAATAGCCATCGATAAAACGATCGAAGAATATCAGAAAGAAGTCGGAATGAAGATATCAAGAATCATCAGACCGGTAGATGAAGCACCCCTGTTAAGCAAAAAGCTGCTCCTCCTTGCAAAACAGATGGCAGGCTACTATCAGTGCGATCTCATCCGTGTTCTTCAGACGATGCTTCCTCCTTCGTTGAAGCCGAAGGATTCGGCTTTAAAAAAAGCGCAGAAAAAGACCATTGACTTTGTTTTTGTAAAACCGTATGACAAAGAGATGCTGAGCAAAAACGAAAAATCTCTTTATGAAAAGATTGAGAAAGAAAAGAACGGCATCAGAAAAAGTGAAATCAGTGCCAAAGCATCATTGAAGAAACTCTTGGAAAAAAAGGCTGTCGAAATCAAAGAGATACCAGTGAGCCGAATACCGGAGCTTGTCACAGAATCAATCATTCCTTATCAGCTGACGCTTGAACAAGAACATGTCTATCACGATGTATTGAACAGTTCTGACAGAATATTTTTGCTTCAGGGTGTTACAGGTTCCGGAAAGACGGAAGTCTATATTCACCTTGCCGAGACTCTTCTCAAAGAAGGAAAAGGTGTATTGATACTCGTCCCCGAAATCGCATTGACCGATCACATGCTCTATCTTCTCAAGTGTCATTTCCATGATGCTATCTCCATCCTCAACTCCTCCTTGTCCGATAGCAGAAAATATGATGAATACCAAAGAATCCTCTCTGGTCAGGCAAAAATTGTTTTAGGAACAAGAAGTGCCGTATTCGCACCTGTTAAGAATCTTTCATTGATCATTATCGATGAAGAGCATTCAAATAGCTACAAGCAGGACAAAAGTCCATATTATGATGCGATCAAAGTCAGCATCATGAGAAGCGAGAACGAAAACCTGAAGGTACTGTTAGCCTCTGCTACACCGAGAATCATCGATAAAGCAAGAGCGATGAAAAACATCTATCATCCTCTTTATATGAACAAGAGAATCGCTAAGACACAGGAGAAAGACATCATCCTTGTCAACATGAACAATCCGGAATCGCTCAACCCGGAAAAGTCCAGCATGTTCTCTTTAAGGCTTGTCAAAGAAATAGAGGAAAACCTAAAGAAGAAAGAGCAGACGATGATTCTTATCAACAGACGTGGTTATTCGCCTATCTATATCTGCAGACAGTGTCATAAGACAGTCTTATGCCCTAATTGCGGCATACCGCTGAATTATCACAAACGATACGACAGCCTGAATTGTCATCACTGCGGATATAAAATCAGCACTATCGGCTATCGTTGCGAGTGTGGAAGCAAAGATTTTCTCTCCTTAGGATACGGAACAGAAAGAGCATATGAAGAACTTCGTTATTTCTTCCCGAATGCCAAGATCACAAGGCTGGATTCCGATGTCTCCACCAACGAGATCAGGCACCAGGTATTAGAACAGTTTGCAGATGGTGAGACTGATATCATCGTCGGCACTGAAATCATCGCAAAAGGCCATGATTTCCCAAAAGTCACACTGGCTGCCATACTGGATGCCGACTCCTCTCTTCGCATTCCTTCCTATACTGCAAATGAGGACACCTTCGACCTCATCTCTCAGTTTGTCGGAAGAGCAGGAAGAAAAGACTTGAAAGGAAGAGTGCTTCTTCAGACTTACAATCCAAACAATGAAGTGATACAATTAGGCGCTAAGCAGGATTACGACACTTTCTATCTGAAAGAGATGGAAGAAAGAAAGAAGTACAAGTATCCTCCTTACACCTACTTATCCAGCATCAATATCAAAGGTGTCGATTTAAAGGAAGTGCTTTCGATTGCAGACCAGATCAAGAACTATCTTCTGAAAAAGACTGCAGGACTACGTTTTGATATATTCGGTCCATCAGCTCCCTATATTGCACATATCAACGGAAGATATTATCGTACAATCCTGATAAAATATAAGTCGATAGAAGAAGCGGAGAATGTCCTCTCCGGAATCAAGGATTTCCGCTCTTTATCCGATAAGGTCGATATCAGCATCAACGTCGATTCCGGAAACGAAAACAACTGAAAGGAAAAATCAACATGATCACAGTTTCTCTTCTTGGCATGGATTATTATCACGCCATTGACGTCACAAAAAAGATTCACAGCAGATTAGTCGAAATCTACCGCTGCAAAGACGAAGACCTCGTCTTCTTTGCACCGGAGTCCTTCATCATCCATGATGGCATCGAACAGACATCCTTCCGTCTTAACATCAAAGTCGAAGCACCGGAGATGTACATGGACAAAGAGAGCGAAGTCAGAGATGCTCTCTTTGATTCCCTGAAGGATGTCGCTATCCACTTCAGACTGCTCTTCACCTATTTCGATCCTGAACACGAATATCTCAAGATTGATGACACCTATCCTGAATACATGACAGAAAACAATGTTGTCAAAGCAGAGGATGCTCATGATCACGACCACGAAGATGATGATGACCAGTCCTATTCTGAAGAATACGAAGAGCCTTATATGGGAGACATCATCGGAGAATTCGATGCCTATATCCAGAAGCATCCCGATGCCACCAATGATGAAATCTATCAGGCTCTTACCGAAATCAGAGAAAAAGTCACTGAAAAGCATCATCAGCAAGGTGATGACGGCATCGACGAAGAATAGCATTTAAAAAGTCCTTCCTGCTCTACAAAGCATAGAGAAAGAAGGACTTTTATTATGCTTATTTTATTTACAACCCAACTGATGCAATCTAAATTGTTTAGACTTCAGGGCTTTCTATCTTACCGCCGTCTTCGACATCGATTTCCTTAAAACGGAAAGAAAACTCAAGCTCGGCATCAGGCTCGAAAAGGTTTTTGCCATCATAGGAAAGGGACAGGAACCCTTTTTCGTAGACCATGTCTTTGAGAACATAGTTGTCACATTCTTCACCGCTTGATTTGAAATCGCTCACGCCGGAAAATCTAATGATGAAGAGGTGTCCGTTAAGTCCTTCCATGCAGCAGTCATGATCATGTTCTTCTTCATGATCATGTTCATGTTCTTCCTCTTCTTCGTTATCAGCGACAACCTGAAGAGTAAGGACATCGCCCTTATATAAATAACGTACAAGTTCACAGGCCTTCAATAGATGAAGGTCATTCTTCAGATCTTCGTCATTCATCTTTCTTATCTTCCTTTACTACAACAGTCTTGCCCTGAACGATTTCTTTCTTGACCGGTTTCTTTTCATCCGGTTTCTTGAAAACGAGATAATAGACAAAAAGAGTAAGGACAGCGGCTGTAAGAATCCAGAACAATGACATGACAATGTAATCGCTTGAAGAGACAGTCGTCTCCATCACGTTCTCGTGATTTGCGCTGTCACCGAAAAGTGTTTTTCCATTTGCAATGGAAACACTCATGCCGATAGACATGTAAAGTCCTAAGACAGAGGCAAGGCCCATAAAGACCAGTGAGATGATGTCATGTATGCTCATCTTCTTAAAATGATTTTTGATTTTTTCGTTTTTCATAACAAGAGAATTTTACCAAAAACAATATGGAATATAAAGACAAACAAAAAGGATACCCCTTAAAGAGATACCCTTGTTGAGAACAGAGTTTAGAGTTCGGCGTTATGATAAACAGCCTGGACGTCTTCAATCTCATCCATGTCTTCGATGAGATTTTCAATCTTTGCCTTATCCTCATCGGAAACCTTGACGGTATCGCCTGTCGGGATGTAAGTGACTTCGCAAGTAGAGAAGTCATCTTCACCGACACCGAAATCCTTCATGATAGCATCTCTGGCGCGATTGAGATCATTCGGAGTGACCTGAATGACAAAGGTGTTTTCATCCTGATCGACGGACTGAACATCGATTTCATTGTTGAAGATGAGGTCTTCTTCGATTTCATCAGCATTCTTGTTGCAATCGAAGGAAAGGACACCCATACGGACGAAGTTGAAAGCAGCAGAACCGCTGTTTCCGACCTTTCCGCCATGATGAGTGAAACAAGCTCTGACAGCTGCAAAAGCTCTCTTTTCATTATCGGTCAATGTATCGACCATGATGGCGACTCCGCCAGGGCCGAAACCTTCATATCTGCCAGCGACAAAAGCAGCGGCATCTTTGCTCTTGGCCTTATCGATAGCTCTATCGATAACGTCACGAGTGACATGCTGAGCCTTCCATTTTTCGATGGCGGATCTCAATGCGAGGTTCTCATTAGGATCAGGGACACCACTCTTTGCGGCAAGATAAATTTCCTTGCTGGCTCTGTTGTACAATGCCGATTTTGCGGCGTTTGTCTGTGCAATTTTCTTTGCTCTGACTTCGTGTGCTCTACCCATAGTTATACCTCTTTTCTATGTATGTCGATTTTTCCACAATAAAAAGCAGCGGAAAAGACATTTATTATTATAGTAACCTTACTTAAATGAAACAAGAAAAAATTAAGGCCATTGCAATGTTTTTCATATGCTTTTCTTCTTTTTCGGAAGTACACAACATGTTTTGCACTTGGAATCGGACTATTGACTCGCACGCAAGTTGTCAATTCATTTTCCTTGTTTTAAAATATTCATATCTATGTTCATTTCAAATTATCACACGCATACAAAAAGATGCGGACACGCTACCGGAGAAGATGAAGACTATGTCTTGGAAGCAATCGGATATGGCTATCGAAACCTCGGTTTCTCAGACCATGCCATGCTTCCCGATTTTTCCGAGCCTTATACAAGAGGCGATTTTTCGCTCTTCCACGATTATTGTGATTCCATCCGCTCTTTGGCAAAGAAATACGAAGACCAGATTGAAATCTATTTAGGCTTTGAAGCAGAAGCTTTCCCAAGCTATTTTCCTTTTTTCAAAGAATTGGTCGAGAATGGTGTTCTCGACTACATGATTTTAGGAAATCATTGTGCGATCAATGAGAACAAAGAAATCATCTGCCATTTTTCCAATATCACATCAGCCAGCCAACTCTATCTCTATCGTGACTTGGCAGTACAGGCTTTGCAGACAGGCATGTATAAAATCTTTGCCCATCCTGATTACTTCATGTCCAACATCTCCCAGTTTGATTCCGACTGCAAAAAGATTTCACGCTCTTTGATTGAAACCTGTATGGCCTATGATATTCCTTTGGAGATCAATGTTGCGGGAATCAGAAACGGAAAGAAAGAGATCGGCGGAGAAAAGAGATGGCGTTATCCAACAGATGAGTTTTTCTCCCTTGTCGGAAAATACCACGCCAAATGCATCTTCGGAATCGATGCCCATGCTCCTGAACAGCTTTCTGATGACAGCGGAAATTTCCTCGCTGCACAGTTTGCAAAAGAACATAATCTCAGGGTCATCGACAAACTGAATACGATTCATAAGCACTGATTTTTTAAGGATTCTTTATTTTTTCATACTGAACGTTAACAAAAGACAAGCGAAAACAATCAGGCGAAAAGAAAAAATACATGAATTATATTTTTTCGGCAATTTTGTTTTATTATTATATTCATATAATAAGGAGGCCCTTTTATGAAAAAGAATATCCTAGTTAATAGTTGGTGGCTAAAAGTGGTACAATATTTATGC
>ERZ1106931.276-NODE-276-length-39617-cov-86.450205_pt1 | contig 39617 bp, 52 predicted proteins | sample MGYA00403664_ERZ1106931 | MGnify/ENA primary metagenome ERZ1106931 (study PRJEB35170, sample SAMEA104062435) | human gut metagenome | biome: human gut; feature: human-associated habitat; material: faeces | place: Denmark | collected 2012-06-29 ... | reverse complement strand
ATTATATCTTTTAATTCGTAATTTATAATACCTCTAAACATAATTGCTTTTCTTATAAATTGATATATCTGCTTTAACATATTTCACATCATTATTGCACATAATGTTTGACAGCGTGCAGCCTTAGGCGGTTTGCTGTTTGTTATCAGTCTTTAACTTCATTGCTTTTAAAATTATTTCAAGTATCTCTATTGGTGCAGCATCGTTATCATTAAAAGCATCAGTTCTTATATTAAAACTTTTAGGTAAATTCAAATTTTTCTCTAATAAAGGAAAATAGTACACACAGTTTAAAGGAATCCAAAACCATGCTTTGACCCATTCTTTAGGATATGGCATATCTTCATAGAGTTCAGGATAAGGTTCATATTTAGGTTCACATATTCTTTGAATGATTTCAAATAATTCCTGTTCTAATAAAGGTGTTACAAGTGTTGGAGGCTCTGATAAACAAAATCGAAAAGCGAGTTCTTCTGTTCCATCACCTTCCCAATGTTCAAATAAATCATTTTCAGTAATATGTTTACCTGTTAGTATTGAAAGCTGCTGAATAATTTCTACACACTTTTCCTTATCCTCAATATTGCAAGCATTGTCGTATTTATCAATCAAGTCCAATACTTGTGGATAAATTTGTTTGGCTTTAATAATATTACATTCTATTTCATCTCTTAATTTCATAATATTTTTAGTTAATTCCTGACTGATAATGTTTAGTGGCTAACCAACCTTTCGGGAGGTTAAGCCGTTTGTTATCGTCGGTTTGTAGTATTCTATTCAGGAATCATTTCCGGAATTTTCATTCTTTCATACTGCTCTATTTTAGGTTCATTTCCTTCAAATTTAATTCCTCGCAAATCACAACTGATAAATCTTGTTCTTGTAAAATTGCAATTATAGAACTTTGAGGCCCTAAACTCTACATTTTTGAATTCTGCACCAGTGAAATCACAATTATAAAATTTTGTTCGCCTGCCACCATATTCATATCCATATGTTATAATACCAAATTTAGCATCAATAAAGCAACAATTCTCAAAAATGGCATCATCAGCATTAATTACCAACTTAGATTTTCGGAAATTACATTCTTTGAAAATTGATTTATCCATTAAACAACTGTCAAATTTCGCTCTGAAAAAAATCAACATTGTACAAAGAACTTTCAACAACTGAACAATCAAGAAATGAATAAGACATGTTGATTGTTTCAAATTTTGATTGTTTCAAGTATGCTTTACGCAACTGAATAACTGATGATTTGCAACTAAGTTCTATGCCCGATAGATCTAAGTTTGACATTTCGATGTTGCTTTGGGTAAACTGCTCTAAAATAGGGCTAATTTGCTCCAAAAATATTGGATTGAACCATTTTTCTTTAATCTTCTTCATTTCTCTCAGTTTTCTCGACGATAATGTCTGGCGGATAATCGACCTTTCGGGAGATTCATCCGCTTGTTATGTGCATTTACTTCCAAAAATTATCCTGCAAGTGCTTTTCCAAATACCTGCTTACAACTCCCCATCCTTCATTATCCGGGCAGCCATAATACCATAGTTCGGCTACAATATCATCAAGTTTTTGGATTGTATCAAAGTATTGTTCACTCATCTTTTCTTGTTCCGATTCACTATATTTATTTAGAGCTTCTAAATCCGTTTGCAGCCCTTTCATAAAGTTTACAACCTTACAAAATTCCTTGCTGCTAAGAACCGATATATCCACAGGAAAGATTTTGCCGATATTTTGAGTGGCTTCACCTACCTTGTTTAATCCGATTTCATACATTGCACAAGATATGTAAGGCAACAGGTCTGCATGATCTTCTACAATAGACATCCAACCATCGCATTTGCAGTTCCCTATCACATTTGCTACAACATGAAAGGTAAATGCTACATCGGATACTTGTTGCCTAATTTCATCAATGTTGCCAATCTCCCAGATTCTATCAGAGAGCGTAACAATCGCTTCCTCTGTATTTATATCCATTCCTTGCAGGACATCACTTATTTTCTCCATTTTCATATTTTTCTTTTTTGTTGCACATAATGTCCGGCGGATAATCGACCTTTCAGGGACGATTTATCTGTTTGTTAGTGGCGTTATTATACCAAAATTTCATATACTCTTCTTTGACATTGACTTTATAGCTCTTAGTAGAGCTATCCTTTCTAATTATAAATCCATTATCTCGAATATATTTTTGTTCCTCGAAAGAAGCTGGATAAGAGAAGCTATTTATATAGTCAAAGTCTAAAGTTGATTTTATTCTTTTTAATTCAACGTCTTTTATGTTTTGATAGAGTAATGTTAATTGTGCGCAAAACATATCATAAACCAAATCTGCATATAATGATGGGCTAATATTCTCATTTATATACTCAGAACAAATGCCGATACAAATTTGCTTATGTGTTTTATTTATAGTTCTAAAATTAGATAGTGGACGAAAATAAGTACACTTCCTATTATAAGGGGAGTTAAAAGTCTCATAATTCCTTTTTTCATCATACAGTATGAACCATAAATTTATGTGATACATAAATTCATCCATTATAATTTGATATGATTTCAAACAATTAGCATATATATGATTCCAAATATATTCAGATATTTGAAATGAAACACGAGGACGATGTATCAAAGCATTGTACTCATCCATGTCTTGGTCTGTGATGTATCTTTCAATAATTACATTCATACTCTATATATATTATACTTTTCGCCACTAACGTTATGCTAACAGCGGTCATTTAATTTTTCGCTGTTATTTTCTCTAAGTATTTTATTAAATCTCTTCTTCCAAAATATCGTCCAACGGGCTTTTGATCTTACTTTTATAAGTGTCTGCAATATGGACGTACATCTCTGTTGTCTTAATATTTTCATGCCCCAACAGTTCTTTTATGATTTTCAAGTCTGTTCCTTGTTCTATCAAATGTGTAGCGAACGAATGGCGGAACAAATGGGGATATACTCTTTTTGTTATTCCTGCTTCATGGGCTATCTCTTTCAGTTTTTTGGAAACGATACTTTCAGAGAATTGTACTCCGGCTTCACGTTCAAAAAGCCACTTTTCCGGCTGATATGCTATCCTATATTCTTCCAGTTTATTGATAAACGGTTTGGATAGCAGCGTATATCGGTCTTTCTTCCCTTTTCCCTGTCGCACATGTATCAGTGAACGGGAAATGTTTATATCATCCGGTTTTAAATTCAGCAATTCGCTGATACGAAGCCCTGCCGAGTACAGCAGCGAATACATGCAATAAAACCGCAAATCTTCTTTAGCTACTGTTAGAAAGTCTTTCACTTCTTCCTTGCTCAATACATCCGGCAGTGTCTTCTCACGTTTTGCACGGTTTACCTTGTAGCAGTGACGTTCGTTGCCCAGCACCTTTTCATAATAGAACTTGATCGCGTTGATACGTTGGTTCTGTTGGCAGGAAGAGATATTTTTCTTGTCTATCAGTTGAAGCAGGTAAGCATTTATTTCGTCCGGCGAAATCCTTTTCAGGTTGCTTCCGGCAAAATACTGTTGAAAATCTCCGATATAGGTAGTATATACCCGTATTGTATGATCGCTGTAACGCATCTGTTTCAGCTTTTCCAAAAAGCCCGCAGGCAGTTCCGGGCGGATGGTCTTTTCTTTCTTCGGTTTATTTGTAGTATCTGTTACTTTGGAATAGTCAATAAATGCAAGATTCACATAACGGTCGAAGAACTCTGCCAAAACAAAGTCTTCTGCTGGCAGGTATGCCTTGTCACTTTCAAACAGCACCCCCTTCTCCTTTGACAACAATAGCCTTGCAGCATCGTTATTTCCGAAAGCTACCTCAATATACCTTCTCCTTCTCCGTATGGAGCGGGAGAGAATCATGCGTTCTTTTTTATGGTCTGTTTCCATATCTTCATACTGTTTAAATATATTATAGCTTTCCTCATCACAATATAGCGTTTATCACTAACGATTGTCGGATTCTGCAAAGTTATGTTGTCCAACCGTATATCTTATTCTGTTTTCTATCGCATGTTTTCTGATATTCATCGTATCTGTTTTATATAACTTTATTTTCACTTTAATCCTTTTAGCAGGCTATTCAAACATATCACATGTATCGGCAACTAACGGCTAAGGCATTGCCGCCAGTCGGTTTGTGATTGTTATAGCACTTATATACGCAAAGATAGCGATTGTTTTTGTACTATTGTATGGCAACTTAAATAGTTTTGGTGATTTTGTTTTTCATACTCATGTATTGAAATATTGGGAGTGGTACGAAAACTTTCCTTGCATTGTCTTATCTTTATCTATGCCAATCAGGTTGCCCAACATATCCATTGTCCGTTGTACGCCATTCACGTATTCGTCTATAAATTCGGCAAACGTGCCGTTCGTTTCGGTGAACTTGTTTCGTGGGTTCTTCGTGCTGAACCAAAACTTATCCACGACAGCAATGAATAGCTCCTGTTTGTTCTTATAAAATTTGAATATTCCGGCTTTCGACATTCCAAGCATTTTTCCCAATTCGGCAAAACTGGCTTTCTCACAATTCATGGACATAAACAGTTTGAACGCAGCTATCAGTAAATCATCACGGGTAATCTTCATTTGACAGCATCTAACATATCCGTCCATCGTTAATGCCCTACCACCATTATGGCACTAAAGTCTATAGCTTCTCTTGTTAAAGAGATTGGTTTAATAAATAACAAAAATGCCAATTAACAGAGTCTCACGAATCTTGCCGTATTTCAGTTCTCTTTTTCCCATATAACGATTTCCTCATTTTTATCACCCTGTCAATGACTTCACCTTGCCGTGGTTCAGGGTGCGAAGCTACGTCCGGGACCCCTAAAAATCTGCAAGCCCGCTTCGCGCCCTGCGGGTTTTGGCGAAAATTTTTCAATCCGTCCAGCGGGGCGGTTGAAAATTTTTCACCAAAAGCCTTGCATATTTTCTCCCCGTCCGTATCTGCCCCCTGAAACGAGCAAGGTGAAGCCACCGACAAGGCATAAAAAAAAAGTCAATGTTATGAAAAAGAGAACTGAAATACAGCAAGATTTGAAACGAGGCTTCGGCTCCGCTCCAACCGGCATTAAAAAATGGGTGAAGTGGTTGGCGGTCGGCTTCGTGGTGTACGTGGCGGTGCGGTTTATGTGTGCCTTTGTCGGTGGTGTGGTGGCTGGTTTGGGCGGTTTGTTGTCCATGTTGGGAGTTTTGGCGGTGGTGGTCTTCCTCATCCGTGCCGTGTGGCGCATCCTTTCCGTTTTCGTTTCCCTTTGCGTGCTTGCTCTTTTGCTCATTCTTTTTTGCGTGATACTCTGACTGATTATTAATCCCTTTAAAATTCAATCATTATGACTAAAGTACATTTATTAGGAGCTAACAGAAGCTATGACAGAGACATTCAGACTGTTTCAGTCAATCAGATTGTTGTGTTGGAAGGCTACGCAGGCGGCAGTTATGTAGTCTATGACGTCACCCGTAACCAACGTGGATTTACCTATCATCTTGTACATACAAGAACCTACGACTTCAACACATCCGACCTTATCCGTCCGTTATCCGAAAAATTCGGAATAGGTATCTATTACGACAGTGAAAACCCGACGTTTTTAGACCCGTTGGAAACGGCTGCTTTACTCACTAAGGCGAAGGAGAAGAAAGCCGAAGACGAACGGAAAGCGAAGGAAGAACGGGATGAACACGAACGTATCTCGAAAATCGGTGCGGCACGGTTGCGCCCCCTTATTCCATCGGATGCAAAAGCCGTTATTATCGGAGAATTACGGGTAAGTGAGTGCGACAGTTATACCGATTACTATGATTATCGGACAGAACGAACCGTCATTTTAGGTTTCTCCAAACATACACGCAACCTCTTTGCAGAGATGCGCAAATGTGCCGCCAATTTTGAAGGAACGTCCCATTTAGCGGAATATAACGCAGACTTCGAACACCGTGAGAATTACAGCATGGGGGACGGCATGTATTTAGGCAGGAACAAGTACAGTGGTTGGACGATTAATAAAGAGCCGATTTACAGCCTTGAAAAGTTCCTTGAACGGTTTGCATACACCGCAGGGGATGAAGCAAATATTTGTTTGAAAACACCGCAAAACCAAACAGACACGGCAGAACAGCCGACAGCATCCGCAGACCTTTCTGCACTTAATCTTGAAATTGTGGAATACAGCGAAAAGGCGATAGCCGTATTCGGTGACACCAAGCCGATAAAAGGCATTCTGAAAGGCTTAAACGGTCTGTTCCGTGCGAACCTTACCTACAACGGAGAAAGGCGTGCAGGGTGGATATATTCCAAGAAGCAGGAGCAGAAAGTAAGGGAAGCACTCGCCACGTGCGTTCGTGTGTGACAGTATTAACGGCAGGGCGGAGCAAAATCCGCCCCACTTATCAGACAATCAAATTATCACATTTTAAAACTTATCATTATGAAGACGAACAAAAAAGTACAGAAGAACAACGTACAGAAATCAGAGAAAGAGACAGCAGTAAAAGTAACTGCTTTGGCAATCATTCCAAAGCCGATAATGTTACTTTCACCGCAGAACGTGCCCACGGCTACCGAAGTGACGGAAACACCCGAAACGGCAACCGTTCCCACCGTTACGGAAGAAGCACCGCAGCAAGCCACGTTCAAAACACCGCTTGCAACGGCTACAGCCGAAACAGACCTTGATATTACCACCGTACACCCAAGCGCAGATAACCACCGCAAGACGTTCAATGACGCATCTTTGCAGGAACTTGCGGAAAGTATTCGGGAAGTGGGCGTTTTACAGGCCATTGCGGTACGCCCACACACGGCAGGAGGTTACGAAATCATTTACGGAGAACGCCGTTACCGTGCCTCACTACTTGCAGGAGCAAAGACGATAAAGGCAACTATCTATAATAATATAACAGATGATGAAGCGGAAGATATGTCACTGAGTGAAAATTTGCAGCGTGAGGAAGTACGCCCCACCGAAGAAGCGAAAGCCTTCAAACGCTTGCTTGAAAAGGGCAGGTATGATATGTATTCACTTATCAGCCGTTTCGGACGAAGCGAGAAATATATCTATACCCGTCTGAAACTGAACGAACTGTATCAGCCTATCGGTGAACTGTTGGACAATGAAACAATCACTATCAGCGTAGCAGAAGAGATAAGCACCTATGAACCTAATATCCAAAAGGACGTTTACGAGAAACACCTCAAAGAGAACAGCAGGGACAATTGGGCAGGTTATACGCTGAAACTGTTCAAGAAGTATTTTGAAGAATACTATACCACCGACCTTGAACAATACAAGTTCGACAAGACGGAATGTAAGTCATGTGTACACAATGCAGCCAATTACAACCTTTTTGCCGAGCATAACGGGTGCGGACATTGTACCAACCGCAAGTGTTTGGATACCAAAAATGCCGCATTTGTAGCAAAGGAAACGGAGAAACTGTTGAAATCCGACCCGAAGTTAGTGATAGCCCGACCCTATTACGGTGGCATGAACGAAACGGCACTTCAGAAGCTCGACAAGAAAGGGCACGAGATAAAAGAATTGAATTATACCGTTTCGGCACAAAGTTTTCCGAAAGCCCCCGAAGCACCGAGACAAGAACAGTTTTCCAAACCGAAGGAGTACGAACAAGCCGTACAGACCTTTGAACAGAAAAACGAGGAATACGCCCGAAAGGTGGAAGAATTGAACCGAAAGAAGGAGGAAGGCAGGATAAAGACCTATGTAAAGGTGGGACAGACAGAACCCGAACTTTGCTATGTAGAAATAAACAAGAAGGAAACCGCCCCCGTCACCGTTGAGACATTGCAGGAAAGGGACAAACGTTTCAAACAACTTTCCGTTGAAAAGATTGTAGCCGATACAAAGAAAGTAGTCCGTGAAAACGACTACCCCGAAAGCCCTTTTACACAGTACGAGGACGGGATGATGTATTTCATCATGCTGACCAAGCTGCAAAGAAAGCATTATCCGCTTTGCGGTATCAAAGACCAGCCTATCCAATTGGATGAAAAACAGCGGATGAAAATTGTAGCCAAGCTGACCGATGCACAGAAAACAGTTATCAAACGGGACTTCATCAACCATTTTCTTTGCGAGGACGCTTACGGGGATAACAGCGCATCCAAACTGTTACGGGACTTCGCAAACATGCACTTCCCCGACCAGTACGGACTCGCCAAAGCCACCCACGAGGAAGAATATCAGAAACGGCATGAACGTTTGGACGAAAGGATAAAGGAGATGAAGAAAGCGGAAAAGGCGGCAGCCAAAAAAGACGAAAAGCAAAATGTTTCCCCTGCATTACCCAATGATGACAAGGCAGCTTGAATTTACATAATTGAAAGGTGAAGCATTTCACCTTTCAATTATTTCACCCGATTTTAGAATTAACACTATAAGATTATAACATGATGAAGAAAGAAGAAATCATTGATACCATCAAACAATTTGCGTGTTCTTTGGCAGAAAAGGAGCTTGTAGATAAATACGGGAAATTACCCGAACAACTGATGACTAAAGGAGGGACATATCGTTCAAAATATCAAGATGAATTTGATAAGCTATACGATAGGTATGAATATAGGCTTATCCGTTTATCGGGAAAGAATGCAGATGATTTGTTCGTATGTGAATAACTATGTCATGTGCCGGAAACAATCATCCGGCACATATTTTCCCCGCCCCCGAAAGAGCAGAGGGCAGGGCCGGGCGACCCCACCTACACCGCCACCGTAATTATCATTCAAAAACATCAATCAATGAAATATATCAGAATTTCCCCGAATGTGGAGTATTCCACCGATATGGATTTTTTCCTTGAACATCAAATCCTCTGTATGGTAAGCAAAGAAGGCACGAAATTTTGCAGCCTGATAGAGAACCGTTTGTTCATGCGTTCCGACAACCGCCATATCAGTGAACGGATGAAACTGAACATCATGCGTGAAATCCATAAGGACATCTGCCGTCTTTGTTATGGCGGCGAACCTGTGGACTGACCTGCCACACCCCACACCTGCAAATCCCATCCGAAAAAAGTCGGGCAATCCCTATGCGGTTGCCCGGCTTTTTTCTATTTTTGTGCAGTTGAATTTAAAAAAGATAGTTATAAGACTAAAAAAGTTGAATGATTACATAATATAATAGCTTTTAGCTGTTTATTCTACTCTCGAAACGACCAATTTTAATGCAGGAGAATAAACGGGCGAAGTCCTTGTCATACGCTTATGGCACGGTCTTAACTCGTTTCCTGCATGGGTGCTTGGTCGTACCTGAGAGTAAAACTTGTTAAGTACCGTGCTTTTTTCGGTACATAGCAGGAAGTTACGGACAAGGTATCCACCAAAAAACATAGCAAGATGTACAACAAGAGCGTTGCCATTACCGGCAGTACCATTGAAAAGACAACGAAATACGACCAATTCAGGGAAGATAAAATCCGTATGGAACTCTACCGGATCATTCTTTCATTTTACAATGAAGGTTACCGCACATTCACCTGCAATCTACATTCCTATATCGGATTATTAGGTGCGGACACGATAGTCATGCTGCGTGAAGCGGACAAATGCCCGGATATAACCCTTTCGACAATCATACCGGGAACAGCTTTTCCGGCAGATACCGACAAAGTGTATCGTGCCTTGTATGACGACCTGATGAAGCAGGCGGACAATAAAGAAATGCTTCCGGAAAAAGAGGTTTTCAGCAACACCCTTACCGGCAGTCATATCGTCTGTTATTATGACGACTTTTCCGAAGAAATCGGGCAGGTGCGTGCATCCGGTATTCCCTATACCAATATCCGTAAAATGATATAGGCATACATACCTTATTGCATGTTACAGCAGTTTCTCCAGCCGTTCAATCCGTTTTTCGGTTGACGGATGCGTACTCATGATATATTCGGTAAAAGTCGGACGTTCACCGTAAACGTCTTCCGTCCTTTTCAACCGGCGGAGGAAAGAAAGCAATCCTTCGCCGCAACCATATTTCACTGCATAGGCATCACAACGGTACTCGGCATATTTATTGATATTCACGTCAGTTATCCGGCTGATGCCGTAAATAATCCGATGAAGCAGTTTATAAACGGCCCACCATAACTTCGCTATAAGTTCACCCACAAAACCCAAAGCCGGAACCAATGCAAACACCATGCTGCCAATTATCCCGAATATCAAAGCCGGAATAAGAAATATACCATAAAGACAGCGGTAACCGAACGACTCCATTGAGAATAAAAGCACTTGATAGACAAAGTCGTAATGGGAAATATGTCCTACTTCATGGCTAATGACACCCTTCAGTTCCTCATCCGAGGCGGCGGCGAGTACTCCGCCCGTCAATCCTATCGTGTTGAAACCGAATGCGGCGGCATTTACCCGTGCGTCATTGTTATGATAAAGTTTCAGTTTCCGGTTCATACCCATTTCTGAAAGTAACCGTTCCAGCCTCATGCGATCGGAACTGTTCAAAGGACGGTACCCTTCTTTTCTGCGTAGCATCCACACGTTAAGCGGAGAAATGGAATAAAGGATGAATAACAGCAAAAGATAGTACGGTAACGTATTTACTAAATACGGAATCACCCCCTCATCAAACAGACCCGGTATGTATGACGGCCATATATGACGCAAGATTGAAAGTAGCAATGCGTAAAACACCGTAATAAAGACAAAATTCACTATTGTGACATAGACCAACAGCAACAACTTGCTGATGATACGGAATATTCTGAGTGTTGTTTTCATGTGCTTATAAATTTAAAACGGTTGGTAAATATAAAAAGTTAATTTGAATCACCGGGTGGGTAAATCAATCAAATTACTGCCATACAGTCAAATTTATGGAATGAAAAACGGCGGGATGCCCCGCCGTTCTTACTTATAGGTATTGGTAACGGCTATTCTTCCGTCGTACCGCTTTCCGTGTCAAATGTTACTGTCAGCTCCCTTTCCTGCCCGAAATTGTCCCGGACAAAGAATTTCAGTTCCGAGCGTTTGGCATTTGTCGAACGGTAAAAGAGAGTGAATACTTGCTTCACCGGATTTTCCGTATCCAGTCCCGGTACCTCTGCCAGCGGCCTCACTTCCCTGTTCACAAGTTTTATGCCTTCACTGTCGGACACTTCTCCCTTGCCTTCCATCTGAATGTAACCTATTTCATACTCCGCCTTTTCATAGTCCCCTTCACGGTCAAGATAAAAGCGTATCTCCACCGTTTCACCCGTTGCGATCTGCTTTTGCAGATACCATGACGAGAGGCTGAAATCATAATCCTGCCGGATGTCTATTTCATCGTTACAAGAACTGAAGGCCAGCACCGCAAAGAGTGTGCCTATACATATAAATAATATATTTTTCATTTTTTGTTTCTCCTTTCTCTTTTGGTTAGTTGATGATAAAGCGGACGCCCAAACCTATCTGCGTATGGAAGTTCCCCGCATCCGTTCCGAACAGCGCCCTTTCCTTGACTTGCAGCAGGAAGATGATCCGGTCTGTCAGATAGACATCGAAAGCCGCCGTCAGTCCTCCGCCATAAATAAAACTGTCCCCGTTCGTCACTGCCGCCCCGTCAGGAAGCAGGGAGGTTCCCCAGTTGACCGTCTCGAAGCCGCCCAGAGCGGAAAGTCCGATACGGAAACAGACATTCCGGCCCTTATCCGACAATACGGGAATAAAATAGCCGAGTTCCCCCGTTAACTGCGCTTTGGGTATTGCCTTATTTTCGTAGGTGTACTCTTTTATCTGATAATCCAGACCATACAGCCAGTAGGTACGGTTACGGTTGGTATGTGTAAAGGCCAGCGAGGTGAAGTAGTGGCGTTCGCCGCCACTCTTCCATGAAAGGAAATGATTCACCCCGCCCGATGTGAACTGTATGCCTGTCTGTCCCGGCAGGTCACGCTGTGCGTATGCTTCGCCCGCAAAGAGCGACAACACGGCAACTGTCAGTATGAATAGTATTCTTTGCATATACATTATATTATATATAGGTTATTATTTCAGATGCAGTTCACTGATTGGTTTTGCCGCCACAAGGTCTGTGTTCTCTATGCGGAACGACTGGTGACGGGCACCGCCCTTTTCGTAAACCTCCACCACGAGCAGTTTGTCATCCGGCAGGGTGAGCTTGGGCAGCACGAATATATTGTGCACCGTGGCTTTCCCATCCACCGTTACCAGGCGGTTGTATGTCCTTACAGGTTCTATGAAGTTCTCCTGCATGGCCGTGCGCTTGGCTACTTTCTTGTCCACCACTTTGAAACGGATATAGTCAATGTCGAACGATATATCCGAACTGTTGCGCAGGGAAGTATGCAGGTACAGCAGGTCATTGTTGATATAAAGCCCTTTGAGCAGTGTCTGTATGCCGTACTTCTTGCAACCGATATGCCTGATGTCCCTTTTGTTCTTCTTATACAGCGTGTACATGATACGGTTCACCACCAGCGGTGTCTCCCCGCCGAGTTCTTTCAGCTTCACGAACATGCGGTCGCCCGCAATCCCGCCTTCGGGATTGTCCCGGAGCCAGTCTTCCATCTCAATGGAAAGCCAGGCCGGTTCGTCCTTATAAACCACATTAAAAGAATAGAAACAACCGTCGGCAGTGATGACGGAGAAGTTCGTTTCCCCTTCAAATCCTTTCACTGCCGCCTTGATGCGTACTACATTTTCCGCTCCCGTGGCCTTGTCCGCTATGATGTCGAACGAACCCAAATCCACATATTTCACTTCGGAAGGGAAAAGGATATGTACGGTTTTCTGAAAAGTCACCTCAATCTTATGCGGTGAGATAATCTGGTTGGTGGGGAAAATCTTTGTTTCCACCGGTTCCTGCGCCTTTACCGACAATACGGTTAAAAGCATGACTAATGATAAAATAATTCTTGTCTTCATCTGATTACTGCTTTTTGGATATTAATAAAAGTTGATAATTCGCCTTTACGGCCACCTTCACCTCACGCATCTTTGTGGCCAGATATTGTGATCCGCCGCTAAGTACGCCCCTTGTCACGTCCATGACGAGTTGTTGCGAGGCACTGCGTGCGAACGAGATGCTTGTTCCGAAACTGCCCCCGATATTGGCGGCGGCTTCCTTCATGGCGGTACGTTCTGCGGTATTCGGAACGAAAAGTCCGGCCTGCCCGTCCATATCGTAAGCCGTTAGTTCCACCGGCAGGATATTCCCGCCACTCTCTATGGAGTTTACTGTGACTGCCATCCGCTGCCCTTCGATACGCACCGTACCATATAGCGGAGTATTGGCAGGTACAAGCACACCGCCCACTTGCAGCGGTTCCAGCAACCGGAACTTCAGTCATGCTCCGGTGGTCACTGTCTGGTCTTCAGCCACGCAGGCACGTATCGTATTGGCTTCGGCAAGCTGTCCGCCGCCCACGGCAGTGGCAAAACCGTAATTGCGGGGTATTGTGTCGGGTACCGGAGGTACGGCCAGTGACGAAACCACATTCTCCGTAGCACGTCCGGCAGCTATGGTGGCAGGATTGCCGGATGAACCGCCTGTAACGCCCGCAGGCTGTATGTTTTTCACCTGTCCGCCTGTCTGTCCGGGGAAATAGCGTGCCGCCATCTCATACGATTTTTCCATCAGTTCCAGCGGGTCTTGTCCTTTCCGTTCACGTTCCAGCTTTTCGTTAAGCTCCTTCACCTGCCGTTCCAGTTCGTCCACCCTCGGACTCTCCTTCGGTTCCTGATAGAACGAGGTGATCTGCCTTGAAATCTGCCGCTGTTTTTCTCTGGACTCCCGGATAGCATCCGCTTTCGGTACATCTTCTTCCGGTTTCAGCCCGTCCGTTGTGTCCGGTGTCAGATAGCCACCTGCCATGTCCTGCAAGGTTCTCACTTTTTCTTGCCTGCGTTTCTTCATCTCTTCCAGTTCGTAAGCCTTCTGTTTGTCGGCCATTGTCTCCGGTGCGATAGCATCGGGTATCGTTGTATTGATGCCTGCCGTCCCTTCCACCGTTTCTGGCGTGTCCGGCTTGAAGATAAACCAGATGAACCCGGCGCAAAGCAGGGAGAGGAATGTCACCACGCCATAGAATTTCAGCTTGTCGGCAACCTTGCGGTTTAACTTCTTCCCCTTTTCGGATGCGGGTTCCGCTTTCTGCGTTTCTTTATTCTTTTCTTCTTTCTTATCGGATTGTGTCATTGGATACATTGTTTTTTAATGGTTGGATACTGTCCGCTTCAGGAAGTGCAATCCTTTGGAGATGCTGTACCTCAATCGGAAATTTGTCTGTCCCGCAGAAACCGCCCACGATGTAGGCAAGGTCGATGGCGGCGAAGAGTCCGAGCAGGTAAAGGATGATCATCCTTTGCTGCCGGTAGCTCAGCCGTTGCCACCGTCTGCGGAGTTTTGCTATATGTCGGTCTTTCTCCGTTCTGAACGAGTGGAAGACCTTTTTTATACCGTTATCTTTCATACTGTCCGATGTCCCTGTTTTCGATGATGGTAAAACTCTCTATCAGAAAACCCTGCGGATTGTTGTCGCTCCGGATTACATTCCTCAGACGGCAGGTGGTGACAAGCGACCTTTCGGTAACGCTGCTCGAACGGATGATGTGCTGCCGGCTATAGGTCTTCATCTCGTATGGATAACTGTTGAAGTCCCCCTGTATGCTGTCCACCGTCAGCGTCTGCGAGATGTTTCCCGCTATCATTCGGTTGAAGTAGCCTTTCTCCTGTAAGTTCCGGTAGTAACCGATGGCGCTTTCATCCGAAAGGTAAAGGGCACGCTGCACATTGCTTTCAATGGCGCTCTTGTCCGGTGATAGGGTGAAAAACAGTTCGTGGAAACGTCTGATATGTTCCCTCGCTTCCACGGGGCGATTCTGCTGCACGTCCTGCGAGAGTGCCAGCATTAGCGACTTTCCGCTGTCCAACACATAAATTTTCTGCCGCTGCGCCTCGGCGAACTCGTATGCCTTTCAGGTAGCGAAGACCGTTACCAGTGCGCATACTCCCAGGAATACCATTCCGAACAGCCGTAGCTGCCGGAACGATGTCTCAATGTTTTTTAATGATTTAAATTCCATGTCTTTTTTCTGTTAATTAATTGTCCGTTAAAACATTTTCTTGATGCGCCCGGCAACTGATCCTCCGACTGCGCCGCCAACTGCCGCCGCACCGTTTCCTGCCATCTTCCCGGCACCGTTGGCCTTCTGCCCGTAAGCTCCCGCACCGCCTGCCTGGATAATCCACGAGGACACCGTGGGAACACAGAAATAACCGATGATACCGATAATCATAAAGATACAATACACACTATTGGATGCGTCCGGTATGAATGTCGGGTCCTGCATCTGTTTGATATCCTGCTGCAGCATCAGAATCTGTATGCGTGAGAGAATAGCGCCGAACAGGTCGCCAACGGGCAGCCATAAGTAAATACAGATATAGCGTGACAGCCATGTGGTGAGCGTACTCTGGAATCCGTCATAGACGGCCAGCGCAAAGGAGATAGGCCCCAAAATCGACAGGACAATCAGGAAGAAAGTCCTCAGCGTGTCTATCAGCAGCGAGGCTGCCTGAAAGAAGAGTTCCAGCAGTTCCCGGAACCATTGCCTCACCTTTTCCCCCATGTCATATACCGCCTTCTGCCCGTACATGTTTATCATCGTATCCATGTCCCCCAGCGACCAGCCCAGTTCGTCTATTTTCTTGTCAAATTCCTCATCACTCACAAGGAAAGCCTTTGCCGGGTCACGCAGCATCGCCTCCCGTTCCAGTTCGTCCTTCTCTTCCTGATACTTTTTCATGTCGAAAGTCTGCTGTTCCACCAGTGAGGAAGTGGCACTGCATACGGGGGAAAGAATCCCGTTGATTGTCCCCAGCACCATAGTAGGAAAGAACATGATACAAAGGCCCAGCACAAATGGTCTGAAGAGTGGGAACACGTCTATCTCTTCCGCCCTTGAAAGGGACTGCCACACCCGGTAGGCCACGTAGAACAGGGCACCGATACCGGCCACTCCCTTCGCCACACTGGCCATATCCTCGCACAGCGGCATCATTTCATCGTAAAGCGAACGCAACAACTCATGCAGGTTCGTCCAGTCTATTGATAGTAATACCATAGTCTATCTGTTTTTTTAGGATGAATGATTACCAGTAACGCTGGTCGTGTGTCCCGTACAGGGCAAGCACCCGCTGGGAATCCCCCTTTTTCTTGCTTCGCAGGTACGATATGCCGATGTTCTTTCGGGTATAGTACCATGTCAGGTTCTTGTATTCCAGCACTTCGCCGTATATCCGGTTGATGATGTCCAGTCGTTCCTTGTCGGTCATCGAGAGTCCGGTAGCCGTAGTCACTTCCTTCAAGTCCAGCAGCAGGTTACTGCTTTCTTCAAGTAGCCGGTTATACCCGAAAGCAATGGCCGAGAGTTCTTCCACGGTGAAGTTCGGGTCGCCCATCATCGTATTGAAATTGGTCACGTAAATATCGCTGATGTCACCTACCAGAAGGATAGTCTGTTGAACTTTCCGGGCGCCTTTTACAAGGTCATGCACCGATTTCAGCGCATCATAATAACGCTTTCCCTGCTCATAAATCTTTACCGTTTCCTTGAAATTATTAATCATATTTTCAGCGGTGGAGGAGGTTTCTATGATTTCGTTGGCAGAATTTACGATACTTTGCGCAAAGTTGCTGGGGTCGAAAACTGCCCATTGTGCCTTGACTGTCACTGAAAGGGAAAGCATTGCCATGAATAGAATTAGTAGTCTCTTTTTCATGCGTCTATCTCCTTTCTTTAGTAAGTAAATACCGGCTGTCGTCATCACGGGCAAACAGCCCGTAACAGCCGAACAGCAATACCTCGCTTCCGCTGAAATACCCGATACATCCCGCATCCTTGTTCCCGTGCAGGAAAAGGTCGTCCCCTTTCCGAAGCGGGATATTGATTTCGGTATAACTCATTTCTCCGGCGAACAGCGTGGCCTTGTATCCCTTGAATCCGTCCGTCACATGGTTGGATTTACGGATTGTCAGCGTGGAGCCGCCTTCCTTGTTCATTCAGTGACCGCAGATGCGGTCGTGTTCCAGTTCCTTCTTCATTTCCCCGATCAGGTTCAGCAGATCCAGATTGGTCAGGGTCGCATCTCCGAGTGCTTCCCTGCATTGGCTTAATAAATCTTTCTTACTCATTGTTATCTATGGATTAAAATGGTTACTTGTTTTCCTGCCGCTTGCTTTCGGCAAGTTGTTTGATAGCTAACTCGATGTTTCCGCCCAGCTTTTCCGTAAGGCGGGTAAGTTCCAGTTTCTCAGTTTCTTCGGTGGTGTAGCACAAATATTCCTCGCCCGAAACTTCTGTCGCATATACCGCGCTCTGCGTGCCGCCAAGCCCTATCCAGACCTCTTTATAAAGGCGGTTCGCCGCATTGGCAAGATTGATAGAAAGTATCTGGCTACGTTCCTTGTCCGTCAGGCCGAGCAGGTTCTGTATCTGGTCGAACTTGTTCTGGTACTTCCGCTGATCAAGCAATATTTTGCAGTCGCTGTTGTTGATAATCGTCTCTTTCACAACGGGGGAAGAGATAATATCATCGACTTCCTGCGTGACTACAACCGCCTCTCCGTAAAACTTTCTAACCGTTTTAAAGAGATACTTTATGTAGGATGCCATACCTTCCTTGGCGATTGCCTTTCATGCTTCCTCAATCAGTATCATCTTGCGGATACCCTGCAAACGTCTCATTTTATTAATGAACGTCTCCATGATAATGATGGTGACAACCGGAAAGAGGATAGGATTATCTTTCACAACATCCAACTCGAATACGATAAACCGTTTGTTCAGTAAATCCAGTTCCTTGTCCGAGTTCAGCAGATACCCGTATTCACCGTTCTTATAATAGGGTTCCAGCACGTTCAGAAAACCGTCCACGTCAAAGTCCTTCTCCCGCACGTTCTTGTCCGAAAGCACCTTGCGGTAGTCCTTCCTTACAAAGTCATAGAACGAGTTGAAGTTCGGCTTTATCTTCCGGTTCTTCTTTATCTTTTCGATATACAGGCTGACTGCGTTCGAGAGCGCCACCTCTTCCGAACGTCGGGGCGATTCGTCCTCCCTTTTCCAAAGGGTGAGTATCAGTGTCTTGATACTGTCCCGCTTCTCGATGTCATACTGGTAATCCTCCGTGAAAAACGGATTGAAAGAAATCGGATCATTTTCCTTGTATGTAAAATAAATCCCGTCATCCCCTCCGGTCTTCTGGTGTATCAGGTCACAGAGTCCCTTGTATGAATTTCCGGTGTCCACCAGCAGGATATGCGTCCCTTGTTCCCAGTACTGTCTCACAAGGTGGTTGGTAAAGAAACTCTTTCCGCTGCCTGACGGGCCAAGTATGAACTTGTTTCTGTTGGTCACCACCCCTTTTTTCATGGGTAAATCCGATATGTCGAGGAGGACGGGCTTTCCCGTCAGCCTGTCCACCATGCGGATACCGAAGGGAGAGAGCGAGTTCCGGTAACAGGTTTCAGCCGTGAAGAAGCAGAGTGCCTGCCCGGTAAACGTGTAGAAGGTCTCTTCGGCCGGAAAGTCCGCCTCGTTTCCTGGTATCCCGGCCCAATAGAGAGCCGGAAGGTCGGTGGTGTTATGGTGCGGGGTACATTCCATCAATGCCAGTGCGCTTCCCACATCGTTCTTCACCCGCCGGAGTTCGTCCCCGTTTTCCGCCCATGCGATGATGTTGCAATGGCAGCGCACCGACTGCAATCCATTGGTATGCGCTTCATTCAGGTATTCGTCCAGCCACTCCTTGTTGATCTGGTTGCTGCGGCTGTACCGGGAAAGCGACTGCATGTTCTTTGCCGCCTTCTCGAAACGGGAAAGGTTTTCGTTGCTGTCATCTATGAATATCCACTGGTTGTAGATATGGTCGCAGGGCAGCATCACGCCTACGGGTGCGGCATAACTCAGGCGGCAGTCCGAGCGGTCTGTCGAGAGGCGTTCGTACCGCTCGTCCGTCTTAACTTTACCCGGAAGGTCATCGAGGTCGGAAAGTGTATGCAGGCAGAGCCGCTTGTCACCGATACGCATTTCGTCCGGATTCAATTGCATGTCCTGCAACATGGTCGTTCCGTCTGCCGAGAGCGTAAGGTACCGTTCGATAATACCCGGTTCGTTTTCCGTTCCCGTAATCTCTTCCGTAGTCAGCCGTTCCAGCCTGATAAGTCCGCTGTCGTTAACGATACTTTCAAACTGTCCCACCGCTTCCATGAAACGCTCCACCGTTTCCTTGTCCCTTATCTCCTTCGGAACCAGAAAACCACGGCAGAGCGTATTCCAGTTGCTTTGTTGCCGGGAACGCTCTTTGGTGGTCTTGGTGAGGAACAGGTAGCAGGTGTGGTGCAGGTAGGGACGTTCGTTGAAGTGGCGTTCAAAACTGCGGGAGAGAAAGCTGAGTTCGTCCCGGCGGATGTCCGGCTCGTATTTCTCCGTGATGAAAATATCCTGTTTGTGCAGGATTGAATAGTTCGGCAACACCTTGATTGCCTTCGCTCATGTGGCGTGCATCGCCTCATATTCTGCGGATGATACCGAAAACACTTCCGGCAGTGTGACCCGGAAAGCGACCGTGATGTCGGCGTCCTTGCTGACGATGCAACCGTGTTCCACCGCCATGATGGGAAACTTGCTTTCCAGTGTGGATGCTTTTAATATACTTCTCATAATTTACGATTGTTGTTTGTTGATCAGACGTGTGATACGTTTTCGTGAGAGGATTCTCCGGGGATGCTGCCGGGCCGCGAACAGCTTCATCAGCCCGTGGCTGCCGTATTTGCGGTTCAGCGTAAAGGTCAGCCATACCAGTATCGTAGCCGCCGATACTCCGAAACCGATGCAGATTCACTGTCCGACGCCCGCCATATACATGATGACGAACATCACGAATACGGCAAGCAGGCCGGCGGCGAAAATAAACAGGTATTGTGCCCGGAGTCCCTTGAACTCAACTTCACGACCCACCCCTTTATTTATTTCAAAATCAGCCATAAGTTATTGTCTTTTTTATGTTTTTAGAGGAAGAACGACCTCAGAATGGTGGCGGCGACTATCAGAAAGATACAGGCTCCGAACCACGAACTGGCAGTTTTACTCGTGTCGGGGTCGCCCGAACTGAACTTCTGATATACCTTGATTCCACCGACGAGGCCGATTACAGCACCGATTGCATAAATCAGTTTTGTGCCGGGATCGAAATATCCGGTCACGAGTTGTGTCGCTTCGGTGATACCTGCCTGCCCGTTTCCTTGCGCCATTGCCGCACTTGCCGCCGCAACAGCGGCCAGCATCATAATCAATCTTTTCTTTTTCATTTGTTTCCGTGATTTTTTAGGTGATTAAAAAAGCCACGGACTACCCCCTTTCACTATCCCCATAGGCAGCCCGCAGCCGCTTATGGTTTATTGATTCAGGGGGTAAGTTCCGGCCGGAAATCAGCCGGAGTCATAATATGCCATTTGCATTGTTACATGATTTGGTGGTGAAACATTCTTGTTAATTCTCTCTTGAAAGCGGGATGCGAATCATCCCGAATCGTAATAGCCGTTTCTCATTGTCTTTACTGTCTTTATCGGTTTATTTCAGATATTCCCCACATTTGAATCCCTTGCGGGGTGTATAGTCTTCAAAGGAAGAGGATTTGAACAGCCACATCCGGTTCGCCCATCGGGCAAGGTCACGCTCGTAACGGGTAGGTGTCCGTTCATTTCCATAATCCCGAAAAGGAATTACAAAGGGAGTGATTCCCAATTCCCTAAGTACGTTCAACCGGAACAAGTCCTGCTCAACAGTCGAATTGAATCCTATCAGTACGTAGCAGGTTATCTTGTAGGGTTTCACGTATTTTACCATCTCTTTCAGGCGTTCCGTCAAATCAAGCTGCGGCAAGTCCCACGCAATATGGATGTTCTGCTTCATCTTCAGCCTGTTCAGATGCCAGGCCTGTTCCTCGTCCATAATCCTCACGTCCACACCGTGCAGTTTCACGGGTTGCCCCTTTTTCATCAGATAATCCACTGCTGACCTTCACTGCGGGTTGGCAAAAAAATTATTGTCCAGCACCTCAATCCATTTCCCTTTCGGGTTCAGTTCCACCGGCTCTACGGCCTGAATGTATCCTTCCTTCTCACGGACGAGGCAGAAAGGGCATTTGCGGATGCAGCCTCTTGAAAAGAACTGGAGCGAAAAAGGGTATTCGGGGTAAATGGAATAGTCCATCATCCGGCTGTTTTCCACAGCTTCGGGAAGCCTGCCCGGAATATTATACCCGGTTCCACCCTTTATCACTTCCCTTGCATCCAGTAGCCGGTAATCATAGTCGGGAGTGAAGGTGAACACCTTGCTTGCCAGCACCTTGTCATAACGCCTCGCCGGTTCCGCTCATTCTACTTGACAACCTTTTGCCTTGTTGTAAGCCGAAAGGCGCATCAGCGCAAAATTGGGGAAGTTATGTCCGTCCACATCTACCAGTCCTATATTCATACGGATAAAATTTAATGGTGAATAGTTCTTGTTATCTTACCGGGTGAATGCGATGAACGGCCTGTCATCCCGAATCATAATAGCCTTTTGTCATTTCCGCTGTCGTTTTATGGATAAGTTAATGGAATGATTGTCTCTCTGGGAGTTAATACGTTTCCCGTCATAAGGGGGAAACCGCCGTTTGTCAACTTGAATCGAAATACGTCATAAACATGGATGATACGTTTTGTTGTTGGTTTTTTACCGAATCTCTCTCCTTACAATGATACGGGCCATCAACCCGTATCAAAATAACTTCTTGCCATTGTTACCTCCTTTTTTAATTGGTTAGTCACTGTCCGGAGCAGCCTCATTCAAATGTTCGGCTTCATCCAGAAATTTGCTGATACGGCTGTCGCTGCCATTGATGCTTTCCAGTATCGAGCGTTCAATCTGCGTATCCTTGATATGGTGGATCGCCCTTAAAAGGGACAATCGTTTGTCTGTCGGAATATCCTTGCCATTGCAGAGGTCGATAATCAGGTCAATCTCTTCCGGCCCGATACCGGCTGCACCGCCCGGATAATCTTCACGGGCACAGTTCAAATCTTCCAGTTCCTCATTCAGTTCGTCCGTATCCACGTCGTCACCGTTTTCAGTCTGTCCCTTATCATCCTCAAGCCTGCCGGAACTGTCGGCCTCAGAAGCCCGCCACTCTTCCACACGCTTGTCCCGGAACAAATCCGGGATGCGCTCAGGCGGCACTTGTACAGCCTTCTGTGGCACTGTTTCCTCGTTTCTGTCAGCAAAAGTAGAGGCATTTTCCTTACCTGCAATAGTCCCGGAACCGGTGGCGTTTATTGGCGGCTGTTGGCGTGTACCATAGCTTTTTGTAACGACAAGGCTGTCCGTTTCAGGCCGTTTTTGGGGCGGCTTTTCCATGTTCTTGCCTTTTGCCTTTTCCTTAACTTCATCCTTTTCTTTGTCCTTCATTTCCACTTTTACAGTTGGGTGGTTCCTTTCTTCAGCTTCCGGCACTGCCACTGCCGGCACTTCTTTCTTTTCCGTTTTTCCTTTCGTACGCCTGCGTCCTTTCTTCGGTTCTTCTTTTGTCGGATCGAACCATCCGGCAATGCTCCGCAGACCTTTTGCCATCCGGCGGCGCATCTTCCCGAAACATATCTCGCCGAGTCCGCCCCTGAACAGGAACTTGTCCATGAACAGATAAGCGAACAGCAACCAGAACAGAACTATTCCGGCTTCATAGTAACTTGATTGTATATCCATAACCTAAAATATTTTGTTATAACTCTTTTGGAGATAGGTCTTCACCTCATCCGCATGTTTTTCGAAATGCTCTTTCAATACATTATCTATATAGTTGCCTACCGTCAACTGCCGTTTACCGGCAATCCCTACAATAACGGATATTTTCTGGTGCAGTTCCTTGTCTATATATACCCCCTGTCTGCCTTCGCATTTATAAGGTGTGAGGAACTTACGGATAAAGTCGGCCAATGCGGTGCGAATCGTTTTCGGTGACGGTTTATCCGTAACCAATTCCGAACAGTCGGTATCATCCGTACCGGAAATATCCCTTACTGTTCCATTCACATTGTTATCCGCTTTTCCTTTTTCATCGGATAAAGCGGTTGCTCTATTTCCGCCGCTCTCTCCGGTAATGGAAGGGGCCGGAGATGAAGGAGGCTCCGAAGGCCCCCCTGCCATCAGACTACGCAGATACGCTTCGTCCACCGGATTCTGTCCGTTTGTTTTCTTTGCCATGACTATTCGTTTTTAAGTATTCCCATGACTTCATCCATGAACATATCAAAGCCGCACTCTCTGGTGAATGCCGCATCGGGAGCAAATAGCGTACTCCGGTAAACGGGGCCACCCGTAGAAGACAAGTCTTTAGTGAAGTTACTGCGCACGGGAATACGTGTTTGGAGGCAGTCCAGCCCTAACAGGGAGAACCCCTGCTGGTAGATGTTATACAATGTCGTGCGTTCTCTTCGATCCACCATGTTCCAGAACAGACACAGCCTTTTCAGAGAAGACAAGCCGGTCTTTATCAGGCGGTCATTAATGGTAGTAGCAAAGTTCAGTGTGCTTTCCAGCACGAGACGGTCTGCCTTTATCGGTACGAACAGATAATCGAGCGCACTGATTGCGGCGATAACCCCGTCGCTACCCATAGTTCCGGGCAGATCGAACAGCACCACGTCATAATGCGTATCCGTTTTGTCTTCAAATGCCCTTCAGTCCGCCATGCAGTCTGCCGGGTTACTGCCGATAACCGGATAAGCCCTCTTGTCCAGCCGTTCCGACTGTTCAACAAGCAGACTCTGATAAACGGGAACAGTCTTTACCACTTCCATATCCCGTTTTTTCTGTTTGATGATTGAGTGCTGCGGATAGTCACAATCTACCACAGCTACATTCAGTCCTTTCACATAATGCAGTCACGATGCCGCATAAATGGTGAATGTTGATTTACCCACGCCACCTTTCTGGGTAGCGAACGAAACGAATAATGTTTTCTTTCTCTTTTCCATTGTTACCTAATTTAAGTGAATAATTTGATTTATTGATAGTTTAGCGGATAGACGCCTATCCACTTATCCGTTCATTCATTTCATTATCTGTTTAGCTTTATAGCTATATAGCTACTTAGCTATGAAGCTATTTGTTTATTTAGCTACATACTTACATAGCTATCCAATTATATAGCTATTTATCTATTCAGCTATGTAGTCACATAGCTATCCGGTTGTTTATCTAAGTATTTAGCTAATAGTCTATTTGCTTGTCCATTTATCCGAATATCCACTTGCTTGTCTATACATCTTTATATATCTATAGACATATAAGCGGATAGATAACCTTATGAACGCTTATCTGAAAACTTATTTAATCAAATGGCTATCCAGACAAAAAGCTATTCGGATAGAAAACCGTCCGCATAGTTATCTTGATAACCATCTTTTTATCTATCCGGATAAGTGGCTAAATAACTATCCGGCTACAAATAAACCTCAAAAAGAGCAGTCATGAAGTACCCCCGGTTCCAAAGTCATTCATTGGCGGGTGTTGGCGTGATACGCCATGATGCACGGACAGAAAAAACTATCTACCTTTGTCGCCGGGAGAGCGCAGCCCGTTCTCGAAAAGAGAACGTAAAACAAACCCTTCAGACCTTTAATCCGGCCCAGCCGGATTTTAATATGCGTCAGCATATAGCGAGGTGTACTTTCAGCGGTTGAAAATATTTCCACCCGCTGAAAGTCTCGCCCCGAAAGTTCTTTCGGGGGTGTCAGTTCTCCTAAGTCGAACTTCCTAAATTATTCATGTTATGAAAGATGAAACAAGAATCCGTGGCGCTGCAGGGCGCAAGGTGCTGGCCGATCCACGCACGCACCGCTATTACCTCTGTCTCAATGACGAGGAAGATGAAAAGTTTATCTCTATGTTTGAAAAATCCGGCATGAAGAACAAGGCCGAATTTATCTTCGCCCGTATCTTCGGTTGAGAGTTTAAGGTAGTGAAGATTGATAAGGAAGCACAGGAATATTACGCCCAGCTCACCGCTTTCTATCAACAGTTCCGAAGAATAGGAAACAACTACAACCAATGTGTAAAGACCATCCATACCATTTACGGGGAGAAGAAATCGCTTGCGTTTCTCTACAAACTTGCCGAAGAAACCCGTAAACTGGAAGAAGTATGCAAGCAGGTTATCGAACTGACCAAGCGGTACGAAAAGGAGTATCTCACCAAAAAGAAATAACGTCATGGTACCGAATATCACATCAGGCAGTTCCTTCTACGGAGTGATTGCCTATAATAAGATAAAGGTGGACGACGGTACGGCAAAGGTACTGTGACATCCGAAAATTGCAGCCAATACTTCGGGTAATGTGCCGATTGAAAACTGCGTGCAGGCTTTCGAACCTTACATTGCACTCAATTCACACGTCAGAAAACCGGTTATCCATATCTCATTGAATCCCTCCCCGAAGGACATTCTTTCGGAAGAGCAGATGACCATACTGGCGCAGGAGTTTATGGAAAAGTTCGGTTACGGGAACCAGCCCTATATAGTCTGGCTGCACGAAGACATCGACCGCAAACACATGCACATCGTTTCGGTACGTATCAACGAGAAAGGAGAAAAGATAGACCACAACCGGGAAGCCGTCCGGGCACAAAACATCTGTCGGGAAATGGAAGTGAAGTATGGGCTTCATCCCACACTCGGAGAACATGCCGAGCGGGAACCGATAAACCTGCAAAAAGTGGATTATCTGAAAGGTGACGTGAAAGCGCAGGTAAAGCATACCGCCCGTACATTATTGGAATGCTACAACTGCCATTCACTTGCCGAATACAACACCCTTCTGAACTTGTATAACGTCACCGTTTATGAAGTCAGGGGAAGCGTGGACGGAAAGAAATACCACGGAATTATGTACGAAGCTTTGGATGATAACGGACAGCAGGTAGGCACACCTTTCAAATCCAGCAAGTTCGGCAAGGCGTTCGGTTATGAAGCACTGCAAAAGAAATTTGCCGCTTCCACTGAAAAGGTGAAGCAGGACAACCTCGCAGAAAGGACAAGGCAGGAAATCATCAAAGCTATGCAGGACATCGGCACGAAAGAAGATTTTGTCCGAAGGCTGAAAGATGCGGATATAGAGGTGGTTTACCGTATCAATCCCGAAGGACGTCTGTATGGTATCACCTTCATAGACCATACCACTCGGACAGTATTCAACGGCTCGCGTTTAGGCAAAGCCTTTTCAGCCAATGTGTTCAACGAATTGTTTAACAACCCGGATGCAGACCGTGAAAGACTGATACCGCAACCTGAGCAGGAACCGTCCCGTCAGGAGAGGGAAACAAAAGCGGAAGAAAGGCAAGAAGGTGTGGAATACCGGCAGCAGGAAAATCAAAATCAGAATGAATCCTCCGGCAGCCTGATTGATACATCTGCACTCGGTGCTGTTGATATTTTCTCTGTACTTATGGAAGACGACCATACACACGAGTACATTGATCCGGCTTTCCGCTATGGACGCAAGAAAAAGAAGAAGCGAAGGCGCAGATTATAATATAATAAAAAGTATAGAACAAGAAGTTTAATTTTAATAGTTACAATTATGCAGAATGAAGATGATTTAAGAGGTCTTGCCAAAGTCACAGACTTTATGCGGGCCATCAGTTTTCTATTTTTGGCGATACACATCTATTGGTTTTGTTACGGCTGGCTGCATGAAATTGGCTGAACGCTTGGCATATTGGACGGGATACTGTCCAATTTCCAGCGTACTACCGGACTATTTTCATCTTTGCTTTACACAAAACTGTTTTGTGTCCTTTTCCTCGGTCTGTCCTGCATGGGCAACAAGGGAGTGAAGAAGCATGAAATCACATGAAGGCAGATTATCATTGCGGCCATAGTGGGCACCATGCTCTTTTTCCTGAACTGGTGGTTATTATCTATCAATGCATCATCCGGTGTGTGTGCGGTACTTTATATTACAACACTGACCGGCGGTTTCTTCTGTCTGCTGGCATCCGGTCTATGGATAAGTCGTTTGTTGAAGAACAACTTGTTGGAGGACGTTTTCAACCGTGAGAATGAATCCTTCATGCAGGAAACAAAACTCATGGAAAACGAGTATTCCGTCAATCTGCCGACCAAGTTCTGGTATAAAGGCAAAGAATGGAAAGGTTGGATTAATGTAGTGAACCCATTCCGAGCAAGCATGATTTTGGGTACACCGGGTAGCGGTAAGTCGTATGCTGTAGTCAACAATTATATAAAGCAGGCAATCGAGAAGTCCTATGCGCTTTATATATATGATTTTAAATTTGATGACCTGTCGGTTATCGCTTATAACCATCTGATTAAGTATAGACACCGTTATAAGATACCACCTAAATTTTATGTAATCAACTTCGACAATCCAAGAAAAAGCCACCGCTGTAATCCGCTGGCTCCCGAACTGATGACTGATATTTCAGATGCGTATGAATCCAGTTATACCATCATGTTGAACCTCAATAAAAGTTGGGTGCAAAAACAGGGAGACTTTTTTGTGGAATCCCCAATAGTATTGTTTACCGCGATAATCTGGTTTTTGAAGTTATATGAAAATGGTAAGTATTGCACATTTCCGCACGCAATAGAACTACTTAATAAAAGGTACGAAGATGTATTCACCATTCTGACAAGCTATCCTGATTTGGAAAATTATCTGTCACCTTTCGTTGACGCATGGAAAGGGGGAGCCGCCGAGCAGTTGATGGGGCAGATTGCATCTGCCAAAATTCCACTGTCAAGACTGATAAGTCCTCAACTCTATTGGGTAATGTCCGGCAGTGATTTTACGTTGGATATTAATAATCCGAAAGAACCGAAAATATTATGTGTCGGCAACAATCCCGATAGAATTTCTATTTATGGAGCAGCTTTAGGTCTGTATAACTCCCGCATTGTGAAGTTGATAAACAAGAAAAAGCAGATGAAAAGCTGTGTGATAATTGACGAGTTACCCACCATTTTCTTTAAAGGTCTGGATAATCTAATTGCCACGGCACGAAGCAATAAAGTGGCGGTTGTATTGGGCTTTCAGGATTTTAGCCAGTTAAAGCGCGATTACGGAGACAAGGAGGCCGCTGTAATCATGTCAACTGTGGGCAATGTTTTCAGCGGTCAGGTAGTCGGTGAGACAGCTAAAACGTTATCGGAACGATTCGGGAAAATCCTGCAAAAAAGAGAGTCCATGAGCATCAACCGCAATGATACATCTACTTCCATCAACACGCAACTGGACAGTCTGATACCTGCATCCAAAATCAGTACACTCTCGCAGGGTATGTTTGTCGGTGCCGTAGCCGACAACTTCGGAGAGACAATCGAACAGAAAATTTTCCATGCGCAGATAGTCGTGGACAATGATGCAGTTCAAAAGGAAACCGCAGCCTATCAGCCTATTCCCGAAATCAGCAGTTTTCTGGACGAGAATGGTAACGATACAATGGAGCATCAGATACAGGCCAACTACCGGCAAATCAAGCAAGATATTGTAGAGCTTGTAGAGAATGAACTGATTCGTATTGAAAATGATCCGGCACTCAAACATCTATTGGGTGGTAATGAAGGTGAATAATAAAGTAAGTGGTCATAGCAGTTTTGCTCTAAAATAGCTTTTTACGGCAATTTTGGAATTTAAGTAAATTAAACTTTTAACCTTGCCGTAAAAAGACTGTTTTGTAAAAAATGGTATTTACTATTTTCAAAAAGGTAAAGAATCAATATGAAGTTCTTCTGCAAGATCATTCACATATTTATTACAAATTTCTATTAGGTTTTTTATTACAATTGCATCAACCTTTATTTTGTCACCTTGTTTGTTATATCCGCTTCTATGTATAAGATGATTTCTTGTATTTTTAAAATGTTCTACCAGTTTATCATCTTTTGGTATTTCTATATCAAAAGCAGACTTATATAATACTCTCACCTTATGCTCTAAATCACTATAAGGGATACTATTTATTAAAGTTTTAGTTATTTCAATTTTCTCTTGCTTACTTTTGTTTAGATATGCTTCTTGCTTGAAAAGAGGGTGATTATTTATTATTTTTTCAATAAATAAAGGATTTTCTTTTGTTAGATTGACTACGGTTAACCATAAAAATGTTTCAAAATATGATATTACACTGATATAGATTTGCCTATGAAAAATTTCCAACAGCGAAGAATTATCTATTTTGGCAGATAATAAAATCATAACTTTAGATATAGAATCTTTATAATATATATGACTATTATACGTAGAGGACCCTAATTCATATTTGTATTCATCATAATCCTCTGAATCTGAATTATCTAAATCCCATAAATCAATCCAAACTTGATTATTAGAATCTAATCCTCTTATTTTGCACAATATATCTTTGGACGAATTGCTGTTGAATTTAACAATATAGCCATAAAGAGTACCATCATGGCCTTCATCATCATATATGTCATAATTTAGATTTGACAGTTCATCAATGGTTATGCCCAACAAAGAAGCTAATTTTAATTCTTGTTGTTCATTCTGTCTTTCTATTATATATTCATTAATTGCACTCATGGATTATTTTCCTATATAAAAACCGTTTCTGCCAACTTCACCTTTACCCACAAATTTTATAACGTGAATATTATTCATATATTCTTCATTTTCCGGAATCTTATTGTCAAACATTATGAATTGATAATTCCAAGTTTTTTCATTACAGTATCGAAAGAAAGCATTTAATATACTATTGTCAAGTTGGTCTTCTTTGCTTATTTCTTGGTGCTTGTCATAATGAGCAGTTAATGGGGAGTCGATAACAAGCAGGCGAGAAAAAGGAATGCTTTTCTCATAACAATAATCTAATAAAGCAATCATTATTGCAGTAAATGAAACTGCTCGTTTACCTTTGCCATATAGCTGTCTTCCCTTACCACTAAGTACAAAATCAAAAGTAGGGTGATATTCAAATGATATGGTTTCTGTATCTGGAAATTTCCAATCAAATAATGTTTGTTTTACAATATCCATATAATCGGATGCAATATCAGTTCTATTTTCTGTTGGATGTATAGCTTTAGTATTTGCTAAGTTGTCTTTTAATTGGCTCAACTGAACTGACAATGCTTGCACATCATTCTGCAGGTTATTTAATGTTGTCTTCTTTTCTATAATTATTTCAGCTTGTTCTAAACTTCCCTTCAACAAGGATAAGTCGGGTTCTATTTTATTTATCTTACCTGTTAGATTAGATAATTCATCTTTTATTTCTAACATTCTACTTTGAAGTATTTTTATTTCATTCTCTTTTTCTATTATAAGATTGTCAATATCACTATATTTCGATTTTATGGAAATATATTCATTTTGAATTGCCTTAAGAAAATTAGAAGATTCAATATCTTCCACTATTTCTTTTGATATAACCTCTCCACATAGAGGACATTTCACTAAACTTAGTTCTTTGTATAAATTTCTCCCTTCATTTATAAATTCAAGTCTTTCTAAATCAATCTTATAATGTTCTTTCAATAACTTCATTCTTTCCAAAAATTCATTATTGAACATAAATTCTGAAGACAAATCTTCTAAGTTTGAACTTATTTCTTTTTTTTGTTTATATAATTGTGATAATGCAAATGAGGCTTTTTCTATTTCCATTTTATAATATTCCAATATTCTTGAATCTTTAAAGTTTACATATGAAATATCGCCTATTTCTACAATTCTATTATTCTTCTTTTCTATTTCTTCTGTTACATAGTCTATTTTCCCTTGAATTCTTGATTTCCTGATTTTTAAATCTTCTTCAGGCATATATGAAGAGTCGTCACGACCTGTCATCAAATATGACACGATATTACGACATTTAGAATACAAAGCAGGATTTGTTTCTGTATAAAAAGGAGATTTTTCATTAAGTATCCTTGTTTCATCAATAAAAATTAAATGTCTTATTGTTGAGAAAGTTAATTTGTGGAGTTTGCTTGGATTAATCTTTATTTTTATATCAGAAATATCCAGCAATGATAACAAAAATGAAGAATAGCTATTTGATGACTGACTATTAATTTTGTATTCATCACATTTAATATTATTATCATAATATTCTGCAATTGAACATGGCTTTACTTTTACCGAGGTTCCATTCAGCTTTCTGTATATAGTGTAAATTTCTTCTCCATATGTATGAATCTCCATTAAAAAGTCTGTATAACCTTTTCCTTCCAATGGTATCTTAGGATTGCTGGATTTGCCCAATAAGAATTCTATAACAGAATAAAGAGAGGTTTTACCTGTATCAGAAGGTCCATAAATTACATTACAACCTTTAACAAAATCAACTTGAGTGTCTTGAACCTGTTCTCCTTTTACCACAACACTCTTTATATAGAAACCTTTATTTGCCATCTTTATTGCATTAAAATTGATTCTTTAGTAAATTCATTTCCCCACTTGCCAATATTACTTTCAATATATAGATTCAGATCTCTATCAGAAAAATTTTCGAAATAATTACAAACCCAACGAGCTATATTATTAAGTTTATTATAATATTCACTTGTCATATATTGCACGAATATTTCCCCAGCTTTTGTTATCTGATATTCAAAATTATCATTCTCAACATTCAATAAAATCAGTTCTTTTGACAGTAATATATTTAAAGCATCAGATATATTTTGATGATTACTAATATAAATACTTGCCCTATATGGAATATCTGGATGAATGCTGGAAGGGGCATGCTCTATGTCTCCAGAGTGAATGACAAAATATTCATAAGCTACTAACCTATCTCTTTCCATTGTTTTTTTGTAAACATTCATAATAACCAATAACCGTAATGCGATTTCAAGATTACTATTTAGCAATTTTATTGTTTTATTTTCCATATCAATTTATCCTCGTTTGAAAGTTGAAAGCATACACCACGCAATTCATTGCTTCCGATTTTAGGTGCCAACAAATTCTGTTTAACTTGAAAATGTGACGCTTCTTTAGTAACAGCCTTAACTCTTTCATATCCAGAATTATAATCTTCTTCATAAGTGTCTCCAACATGATTTAACACATCATCTTTTAGTTTCTCGAACTCGTCATCTGTCGCTGGAGATATTTCCTTACTTATCATTGCCACAGACTCTGCCTTGTAAAAGGATTCTCTTGATCGAGAAAAGTGCCTATTATATGCAGAATCAGTAATATTATCAACAGTTATATTGGTGGAAGAGTCTTCAGTGTAAGCATCTAATAAATGTTTAATATATGCAACTTCGTTTATAGCAACATCGTTAGGCATTAAAACATTATATGATGGTAGGCTATTAATTCCACCTCCAAAATAGAAGAAATAATAGTGTCCTTCTTTTCTGAGATCATCTATAAAATAATCAGGGGATATACAGTCTACTATTCCAAAATCAAAATTATCAAAATACTCTAATAGATCTCCAATAAGAGGTATTGATTTTTTTTCTATTATCCTATTATGAATCTTGGTAGCCCAATCATTCTTTAATTTAGCTTTCAGTAGCTTGCCTTTATCTTTTATTAAATCAAGAAGACTTGGTGATACTCCTAAAGGAGCTACAAAATAGTATTTCAATGGTACAGATATTGCTTTACTAAAGGAATAATATATAAGTTTACCAAATTCGATATTAATATCAGAATAAGTCAATGCATTCTTGTAATGTTTACATTGATATAAATCATATTTATCTTCGGATAAATCAATATATGCACAAACATCTCTTCCTTTATCTCCAGCACCACCAATTCTATATACATCTTTATATTTAGATTTTAAGCAAGCAAACGCCCATATAGCGACTAATTCCTCATAAGTATCTTCATCCATTAAAGCTAAACGTTCTTTAGGCGTAATATCATAACGCAACCTTTCTTCATTAGAAAGCATATGGAATCTTTCAGGTTCTACAACAATCTCTTTCTGTATTTGGCTTTTGCTAATCATATGTCTCCAAATTATTGTTTACTAATTCTGTCACAATCAAAGGCTGATAATAAGTAATATATAATTTCATTCTTTATCTCTGTCGTTATATAAACTACTGGAGATGTCCTTTTTATATGTTTTTGTTGTTCCATGACTTTCAGTAATATAATATTAAACATTATAGGTTAACTCAGACTTACAACTTATATTATTGCAGTGTTAACCTTATTTTTTCCAAAAATACAAAGGAAAGATGATATAATCGTACTTTGAACTAATAAATTGGCACATAACATACAATCCCAGTAGCCAACCTGTTGTAAAACATATAATACTCTTAGTTTATAAAGAGATTTTGCAAATCTTTTTGGTCTGCAATGACTTCTTCTTTTGCCAATTCTCGCCAATTGCCGCCATTCATTTCCGCTGGTATCAAAAACATAATATTTTGTAATTTAATGTTCTACATTCGCACCGACGGGCTAAAGTTTACCCGATATTGATTAATTATTGTATCACTAAATTATTGATTTTATGGCTAAGAAAAAGCAAGAACAACAAGAACAACAAGAACAGAGTCAGGACGAGCATGTAATGGCCATCCTTGACAAGCGAACGAACAAAACCGCAGTCGTTTCCAAAATGAACGAGCAGGACGGCAGTCTCGAAATCGTGCCACCCGACAAGAAGAACAGCAGTAGCTTCCTCAAACTGGATCGTACCTCACCGCTGGAACTGTTCTTCACCAATTTCAAGAACCAGTACGAAAATCCCACGAGTTTCAGTTTCTTTCTCGTACCTCTTGTCCTTTTGGAAAAGACACTGAATGCCGTAGTCCAGATCCGAAAAGGGGAAGACCCCGGAGTAGAAGGTAAAAAACTGGTGGAGAACAGCGAACTCAACGATGAAGGACGTATCGCCAAACTTGCCCGTCGGTATAAGTTTGACGAACACCAGCTTCCGTGGAAAGAACTTGCCGCATTGGGAGTTGACAAGCAACTCTTGTTTGATAACCACTGCATGGGTGAGATGCTAAAAGGAAGGATTACCTCTATGGCTTTCCCTATCAGCAAGGAAGTGAACGGTGAAAAGAAGGATATGGGGGAAGCCTGTTTCCTCTGTGTCAAAGGGGAGGACGGCAAGGTGCAACTGAAAACTTTAAGTAGGCTTGACAAACCGCAGTATGACCTGCCTGCCTATAAAGGAGTATTCACGGATGAGGAAAAGCAGTCGCTTAAAGACACCGGAACTTTGGGGGCAATCAAGGAGATGAAGGATACCCATACGGGAACCGTCTGTAACTGTTATGTATCTTTCCATGAACCGAGCAACCGTATCATTACCATGCCCGTGGATGCCATCAAGATACCCGATTATATCTACGGGAAAAGGCTGGATGACAAACAGAAGCAAATCCTTGCGTCAGGAGGCCAGCTTCCCATCAACGACATACAGCGCAAAAACGATACGCTGCTTTCCGGGGTTGCTTTCGTCGATCCGAGAATAATGGACATCGCATTCAAGCAGTCCGGTGAACAACTGAAGGTCAACGACACTATCATGGGTGCCAAAATCACGCCTGAGCAAAAGAAGATGCTCCAGAACCATGAAATGGTGTTCGTTGAGAATATGCGCTACAAAGGCAGGGTATTTTCCGATGATGTACGTTTCAGCAACAAGAGCAACCAACTGCTGATAGGACGTAACGCCCGTGAATACAAACCCACTATTGATAGCAAGAAAAATGACAAGAAAAAGGAGGTAAAACAGCAGGCACCCCGCCATGTGGCGTCTGTAAAGACCCAGTCAAAAAAAAGTCTTTCAGTCATGTAACAGACAGATTATTCATGTTTTTGGCAGATATATACCCGGTTCTCTTTTATGGTAGCCGGGTATATGTTTAATATCCGATTAACATTTTAAAGCGATAACAAATGATTATACAAGATAAAAATACCGCAACCGGAGAATTGTCCTATTTTGAGACGACTCTCCTTCTTTATTTAAAGGAAAGCCATCCGCATATTGCCGGTGACAAAGCACTTGTCCGGGCGCGAGCTGACGAGGCGGCAGGCAGCTACGAACGTGCCATACATGACGGCTTATCCGTTACGCAGGCTTTGCAACTGGCCGAGTCCGTTCTCTATCAGGATTTGCGCTTTTCCAGATTCGATACGATTTTCGAGGTCGTGTCGGAGTGGTTTCCCGAAGTACGGCCTGAAAGGCGGACGGGTTTCTGCCTGAAAGTATTGTCACCCGCAGAAACAGTATTCAGCAAATATCCCATAGATGACCGGTTTGAATCATCCCCGTCCTATCATACACTTACCGTTGAACTAACAGGTTTCATACAATTTTATATAGAACAATATGGCATATAACAAACGACAACATTTGGCGGACAACATAGCCGCACTTGAATTGATATTCATGCGCCCGGAGTTTTGTCTCACAGAAGAGGGACGCAAGGTTTTGAACGGTTATTCGGGTTTCGGAGGATTGAAGTGCATCCTGAATCCGGCGGAAAAAGACACGGACATTGAAAAATGAACGACAGACAGGGAACTGTTTCCCCAAGTCCGGCTGCTGCATGAACTGTTGCGTGAGTATTCCAAAGACGGGAAAGAATACAAGGCATACGTCCAAAGCCTCAAAAACTCCGCTCTCACAGCCTTTTACACACCGGAACCGGTGGTAACGGCCATGCAGGAATCCTTGCAGCTACCGGGAATCCGTCCGGGACGTTTTCTTGACCCTTCTGCCGGAACGGGCATGTTTATCAGCGGCTTGAAGGATGTACCCGAAGTCCATTGTTTCGAGAAAGACAAGCTCACGGGAAAAATCCTCTCATCCCTCTATCCGGAAAGCAGAGTGACCATAGACGGATTCCAGTCCATACAGCCCTATTATAACAACTACTTCGATATGGTTTCATCCAATATCCCGTTTGGAAATACCAGAGTTTATGACCGGGATTTTGACCGGAGCGAAGACGTCGTGCGTAAATCCTCACTTGCTGCCGTACATAACTATTTCTTTCTCAAAGGTATGGACACGTTACACGAAGGCGGGATATTGGCCTATATCACGACTTCGGGCGTCATGGACTCGCCACAGAACCGTCCCGTCAGGGAATGGCTGGTGAACCATGCCAATCTTGTTTCAGCCATACGTCTGCCGGATAACCTGTTTGTTGATGCGGGTACGGAAGTGAGCAGTGACCTGATCGTATTGCAGAAGAATACCCGGAAATCGGAACTGACCGAAAAGGAACGGAACTTTATTGAAACCCGTCTTATATCCGGCAGCATCAATATCAACAACAGCTATGCCGATTTAGGCCATATCGTCCATACTTCCGTATCTATGGGTAAAAACATGTACGGACAACCGGCCATGAATTTTATTCATGAAGGAGGTGTCGGCGCCATTTCCGAACATCTCAGGCAGTTATTGGCGCAAGATGTGGAGAACCATCTTGACCGGAAACTTTATGATGACAATCTATCCCGCTCAAACAATTCCACCATTCTCAAAACGGAGTTTGAGACACTATTGGAAACAGCAGGAGAGACAGAACGGCAGGAGGTACAGGAAGAAAGCCCCGCACAGTCCTATGAACCCATGCTCAACCTGTTTGCCGCCTATGCGGATGAAGAGCAAGCGGAGGTGCAAGTGGTAGAAAGCAGACCTTCACCAAGCCGGGCACCGTCGGCATCCCGCAAAAAGAAAGGGGATGAACCGGAAATGTTCAATCTCTTCTCCCAAGAGAACATGTACGATGAAGCCGCCACGCAGGAAGACATGACCGGGGAACGGGCGGCAGCGGAAGCAAAATGGCAGGAGCGCAGACAAAAATTCGAGGAAGAGCGGAAGAAAGAAATGGAACCGCGACCGTTTACCGGAGAGACACGTCCCGAATACAAGAACGGTTCCATCGTGAAATCGGGTGAGCAATACGGATATTTAAGGGGGGTGGGTACTCCCGAAGTACAATTCCATCCGCTTAAACTGACAGTCACCCAACAATACCGGGCCGCCTACTATATCCCGCTCCGTGAGGCCTACCACAATCTCTACAATAAGGAAGCCGAAACGGAAACGGAACAGCCGGAACTACGGGAAGAACTGGTCAAGCGGTATGACAGTTTTTACCGCATGTTCAGGGAATTGAACGGAAAGGACAATGCCAAGTTCCTGCTGATGGATGCCGGAGGACGGGAAATACTTTCATTGGAGCGTTCCGTTAACGGCAAGATACAGAAGGCGGATATATTTTCTGTTCCCGTATCGTTCAACGCCAATGAAGTGACACATGTGGATACACCGCAGGAAGCGCTTGCGGCATCCCTGAACAAGTTCGGGGAGGTCAATCTGGACTATATGGAAAATCTCAGTGAAACAGGCAGGCAGGAACTGCTCACACAACTGGACAACCGTATCTTCTACAATCCTATGATGAAGAACTATGAAATCAAAGACCGTTTCATAGCGGGCAATGTGGTGGCCAAAGTCGAATGGATAGAGAACTACCTGAAAGACTATCCCGATGACGACGCAAGCAAGAAATCATTGGAAGCCTTGCAGAAAGCCATTCCGGAGCCGATCAGTTTCGAACTGCTTGATTTTAATCTGGGAGAAAGGTGGATACCCGTGTCCGTATATGAAGAGTTTGCCGGATACCTCTTTGAGGCAAAAGCCCATATCCACTATACGGAATCCATCGACGAGTTCAGTGTGAGTTTTGAAGAAACGAACGCAAACATCACTGATAAATATTATGTGAAAGGAGAGAAAAGAAGCTACTACGGAAACGACCTGCTGAAGCATGCGCTGCACAACACGGTGCCCGACATAACCAAGACCGTGCAGGATGAAGAAGGCAATGATATAAAGGTACGTGATGCCGAGGCCATCCAGCTTGCCGACGCCAAAATCAATGAAATACGGTCAGCTTTCACAGGCTGGCTGAACGAGCAGCTACCCGAATTTAAACAGCACCTTGCGGACATGTACAACCGCAAGTTCAACTGCTATGTACGCCCGGATTATGACGGTTCCCTGCAAAGTTTCCCGTTCCTTGATCTGAAAGGGCTGGGCATACCGTCCTTGTACGACAGCCAGAAAAATGCCGTATGGATGCTGAAGATGAACGGCGGCGGTATAATTGACCACGAGGTGGGTACGGGCAAAACCCTTATCATGTGCGTGGCCGCCTTTGAGATGAAACGTCTCGGATTGGCGAACAAACCGATGATCATCGGACTCAAAAGCAATGTGCATGACATAGCCGACACGTTCAAGAGGGCCTATCCGAATGCCAGAGTGCTGTATCCGGGCAAGGAGGACTTTACGCCGGAGAAGCGTGTCGGAATATTCCATGACATCAAGAACAATAACTGGGACTGTATCATCCTGACACACGACCAGTTCGGAAAAATACCCCAGTCTCCCGAAATACAGCAGGAAATAGATACGCAGGAAATAGACAGCATCGAAGAGAATCTCGCCGTATTCGAGCAGCAGGGCAATGAAGTGAGCGGCTGGATAAAGAAGGGGCTGGAAAGAAGAAAGGAGAACCTTGAAGCCAAACTTGAAAAGCTGGAACAGGATATAAAAGACCGGACGGACGACGTGACCGATTTCAGGCAAATGGGCATCGACCACCTCTTCGTTGACGAATCGCATTATCAGAACTTTTATGAGTTTCCTATTAAATTGCTCAATTATTTAGTAATCATTTATTTTGCACCATAAACAGTTCTGATTATATTCCGTCTATAATTGTAGAATAACTATCAAACAAGATACGATTATGGACATATTTAATCTGAATGAAAAAGTCAAGGGGCTTGTTTCTTATTTACAAGACACCGGTTATTCAGCCATGTACATAGACTATGTGAAGAAAATGGCTGAGTGGCTATCGGGAAATGCCAACCATTACAAATGGCAGAGTCTCGCCGACGTTGAACCGACATTAAAAGAATTGTGGTCCAACAAGTATACTTACAGAAACAAAGTACGCCTGTTACGTGTAATCTGCCAATATATCGAGAATGGATTATTACCCGATGGGCACAAACACTACATCAAACCTCACCACTACGAGTTGCTTGGCGAAGAATACAGGAATGTGACAGACATGGCTTTCAATGTGGTAGACAGGCGTTGCAAATTTTCAACAAATGTGAAGTATGCGCTATCCTCATTCTTTTTCCGGTTACAGGAAATAGGTGTGTACTCATTCGAATCAATAACAGAGGATGCGGTGTTGGAAGTGTTTTCCAAAGACGGGAAACCGAAGATGGGCCATTCGCTTAAATATTCGGTGGAATATGGGCTGAGAGCCTGTTTGCCTCACTATGGGAAATCCATTGAACGTATAATCGCATATCTGCCGTCAATACCCAACATGCGGAAGAACATCCAATACCTTACGGAGCAAGAGCTGACGGCCATCAGGCATACTTTGGAACACGACAGCACTATATCTCTGCAGGACAAAGCCATCATAACCTTGGCCATGTACACGGGATTGCGTGGGTGTG
>ERZ1106931.275-NODE-275-length-39683-cov-7.942389_pt1 | contig 39683 bp, 20 predicted proteins | sample MGYA00403664_ERZ1106931 | MGnify/ENA primary metagenome ERZ1106931 (study PRJEB35170, sample SAMEA104062435) | human gut metagenome | biome: human gut; feature: human-associated habitat; material: faeces | place: Denmark | collected 2012-06-29 ... | reverse complement strand
GGATCTACTTCTGTCACGCGTGCACCACGATTGCCATTGCTAAGCACATTGCTCATTCCCGGACAAATTAATCTGTTACCCGTTTGTTCCAAATATTGCACCCCGGAACGGGCCGGAGTAAAATATGCGGTACCCCGTTCTTTTCCATATTGCCAAACTTGACGAACCGTACGGTTTACTTCATCCACTTCGTACTCTATTCCACAAGTATAAACATTTTTTCTATCCGTAAAATCAAGCTTGAAATTTCGTCCATAGCCATTATTGAAATAAAAGATATGTCCATTAGGCAACGGAACAGCAGTATGGCACCCCCAAGGCCATTCAAAATCATCACAATTCTTCGTTCCGGCTATCACATCAGGATCAGTAATGGGAGTTCCGTCGGCATGAAGAGGATTTAATAATAATTTCAAATATCTATCTCTCCAATACCCATGAGGTGATATAATCCACTCAATGCCTCCGGCTTTATTAAATTTGAATATTCCTTGATAGCGAGCTGTAGCCAAATAATCATTTCCCCATTCCACTATACCATTATTATGCGCCCAATTACTGGCATTTTGCGCATAAGGATCAGCGGTAAGATTATAATCGGTCATACCATACCGTGCCGAATCCAGCATGTGCACCAAATCCCATTCTTGCAATATTTCCCCTTTTTCGGGATCCATTCTAATAATGAAATCGTTTATCCGTACATCCTTTCCATTGGCTATTTTAGCGGAAGTTTTGCTCACCGTAGCTAATATATTGCCTTGTTTATCTTGAGATATGGCATGATGCATAGTATATCCCCTTTCTAGCATGTCCCAATTATGAATTGTATTTCCCATCATATCCACTTCCACCATCCGATGATGGTTTCCGTCACCGGTCATATAATGTCCGTTCTGCATCCGAATCAGTCCGCACCCGATTCCGATATATCGATGTTCATCCGACTTCTCCCAATCAAGAATCCAACGGATTTCTCCGTCAGCATCTACCATATAAGGGATAGAAGTGTCTGTTTCATCCTGTCCGGGAGAGTTAACTAAATTCATGCCTGGCTCCATACGGTCATATTGAGCCTTTACCACTCTGATTTCCTTGGGCAGTCTTCTGCTTTCCAATGTTTTTGTCTGAAGCTTTAGATCGGACCGGGCACGTTCATTTCCTTGCAAATCTGTATAAATTAAAGTGACCTGATTATTATAATTGGGATAAAGTCCCAATACCGGGATATTCTGTTTTAATTCCACACTCTTAAATGCATATTCCACGTCAGGTGTATGCTTTCCCGGTTTGCTGTGTACAATCAGTTTAATGCGTCCCAATACAGGTAATTTTACAACTACACTGGCCGATAATGGATTGCAACCGGAAGGATTGACTGTAGAACTCAATATCAAGTTGTCAATCGAAGTGCCTAAGGTAGGTATAACATAAGTGCTTCCATTGACAAATGTCAAAGTCGTTTTCCAGTTTTCCGCATCCACATCTACATTTTGGATTAACTCTTGCGGAAAAATTACCTTATTGGACTCAAATAACAAAACACATTGTTCACGTTCCTGAGAAACAGATTTCAATAAATCATTTTCCTTCAACTGGTTTTGTATATCCTGCATAGCTTGGGTACAATCCTGTTCTTCATCACGACATGACAAAAATACAAATATCATAACCAACAAAGAGCATAAATAATATCCTTTCCTTTTCATTTGGCTTCATTGTTTTTATAGAGGGAGAGATCCCCCTCCCTCTCATACTTTTTAATTATCAGTTCAATGCAATCATCTCCATTCCGGCTTTTGCTCCAAATTCAAATTAGCGTCCACCTCTGCCTGAGGTATCGGGAAGTACAAGAATTTAGCTTCAAAATGGTCAAATCCTTGTGTATCCGAAATGCGGTCTGTCGGTTTATATCCTACCAATTCCTTTTCACCACTTTCATTTTCTTCGTAAAGCAATTCATAATGTTGAGAATCGGTCTTGCGTTCGTGCATGATAGCTTTCAACTTAGCAGGATCATTTCCGTACCAACGAACCATATCATCCCAACGTATATTCTCTCCGGCAAATTCCAGCAATTTCTGTTTCTGGAGTTCTGTCATTATAGCATCTTTTCCACTCAAGGTTTTCTCCGGCAAACCGGCACGTACACGAATCCGGTTAATATCTTTCATTGCTCCGCTTTCATCATTGGTTTCCAGACAAGCCTCAGCGTGAAGCAACAAAACTTCTGCAAAACGCATAATACGTAAATTGTTGATACGTCCGGCATCGTTAGAATACATCGTACATCCTGTGGGAACCCACCAAGCTGCAAACTTCTTCATCATGAAACGCCCTTGAACACCCTCGATAACCGGATAAGCAGGAGCATATCCTTGCTTGGCAATACCATATTTGCCGTCGCCTTCGGGCAGTACCGTCCATTTAAACATATCATCAAATTCCACTTTACCACCATAGAATTTTTCATCCGGTTTCACATCACCGAAATCAGAGTATTTAAAGAAGCACGTAGTGTATAAACGCTTATCCCATTTGGAATCAGAGCCTTCCGGACGCTGTTCGGAAATGAATTCTTTTATCAAATAGGGAGAAGGTTGCATCTTATACCAACCACCGCCAATATTCTCACCTTTCAGTGTCGGACCAAAATAATGAGCAAGGTTGTTTCCCATAAACGAGTCGTCACTAGTGCCATTGCCCCAAGCGTCACCCGAATTACCTTTGGCATCATAATTGATTTCCCAAATAGATTCAGCATTAAATTCCGTATCGTCACGGAAGTTATCCTCATACTTTTGAGTCAAATCGTAACCATAACCATTCATTATAATTTCAAACTCATTCTTTGCGGCCTGATAATCCCCTTTCCAGATATAAGCTTTACCCAACATGGCAATAGCCGCACCTTGAGTTACACGACCGTTCTCATCGCTTGAACGAAGTTTAGGCAAACGAGACTTGGCTTCCTTAAAGTCTGAAATAGCCTGTTCCAGCACTTCATCACCGCTAGACAGTCCATGAGTTTCCGGATCTGCATCCTGCGGGAGAGTACGGATAACCGCATCACGATAATCAGTACGCAAACGGAAGTACCAGAATCCACGTAAGAAATAAGCCTCACCTATCATTTGCTCACGTTTGGTTTCGTCCATATCAACCGTAGCCGCACGATATATGAATTCGTTTGCCATCTGAATGCCTTCATAGATGTTTCCCCAGCTCAAATCCTTTGTATTCGTTGTGTTGACAAACGACAAATATTCCCAAATATAAGGTTCTTCTCCGCGAGTGGGGTAAAGGTCATCACCGCGCATCTGAAGATGCATGATGCCTTCCAACCCACCATAATATCCACTGGTCATACGGCGGAAAGGATTATAAACTGCGGACAAGCCTTTCATCACATTATCCTCGGATGTCCAGAAAGTGGTCGGAGTCTGACGGTTAGGGTCAATCTCATTCAGAAAATCATCACTACAAGAAGACAACAACATTGGAGCTACAGCCAATGCAGCTATGTATTTTATAAAATTCTTTTTCATATTCTGCAAATATTACTTATTCCTAATTAGAAATTTACTTGTAAACCAAAGGTGATAGTACGTGCCATCGGATAACGACCGTCATCACAACCACGGGTCATTACACCCGAACCACCTGATGTACCGGCACCATCGGCATCTACCATACCCAAGTCAGGAGTATATCCTTTATAATCGGTTATAGTGAAAAGGTTTTCCATAGCCGTATAAACACGCACATTCTGCAAACCGGCTTTGGATACCCATACTTTAGGCAACGTATAACCTAATTCCAAAGTCTTCAAGCGCAAGAATGAACCATTTTCCAACCAACGGTCTGTATAGCCCCAGTTTGTACCATTAGGGTCGCTAGTACCAAACAAACAGCGAGGAATGTCAGAATGATTGTTTTCAGTCCAGCTGTTCATGCGTTCTGCATACTGGTTTCCTGTTGATTCATTATAAACCGTAGTATAATACTGGGCATTGTAAATCTTGTTGCCAAAGTTTCCGTCAAAGAACATATTCAAATCCAAACCTTTCCATTCAGCACCCAGACTTACACCCAAGTTAACTTTCGGGAAAGCAGAGCCTACATCCTGACGGTCATTATTGTCAATCTTACCATCTTCGTTATAATCCACGAAACGCAAGTCACCCGGTTGTGCATTAGGCTGGATCTTATTACCATTCTTATCCACATACGCATCAATTTCTTGTTGGCTTTGGAATACACCATCCGTCTTTATCAAATTGAAATAACCTATGGAATGACCGGTCTTGGCATAAGTGATCGTTCCTTTGGCATGAGGATTGAATCCCTGCCATTCATCACGACTTCCGTTTACTTCCGTCAGTTTATTCTTGATGAAGGTAGCATTGACACCTACATGATAATACAAATCGCCTACATTATTACGGTGATTCAATGAAATTTCAAATCCTTTGTTTTCTACTGTACCTGCATTTACTGTAGGATTTCCACTCAAACCAAAACTCAAAGACTGCGGCATAGACAACAACATATCTTCTGTTTTCTGAATAAAATAATCAGCACTGACACTGAACTTATTGTTCAAGAAAGCAAAATCCAAACCCAAGTTCAAAGTCTTCGTCTTTTCCCAAGTCACATTCATGGGTGAAGTCCATTCCTTACCGGTAATGGCACCTTCCCAAAGTTCTGTACCCATTATGTTATTCATACCTTTATAAACAACAGACTGGGTAGCATAATTGCCAATACCGCTCAAATTACCCAGTACACCATAACTGGCACGAATTTTCAATTCATTCATGGTTTCCTTGATATTTTCAAAGAAATCTTCATTCATCACATTCCAACCCAAAGATACAGACGGGAATGTGCCCCAGCGGTTTCCATCTGCAAATTTGGAAGAACCGTCCCGACGAATAGAAGCAGACAGCATATAACGATCGGCATACGAATACATCACACGCCCAAACATAGAAATCATTGTATTGGCCCAAGCGCTACCCGATGTATTTTGTGAAGAAACCGAACCGGCGTCAATCACAGAGAAACCTTCCGGGAAACCCTTACGTCCTGCACCAAAACCACGCGCATTGTTACGCTGGGCAGAATAACCCACCAAAGCAGAAACCGTATGATTGCCAAACGTATTATCATAATTGATTGTATTTTCAATCAACCAATCGTTCTCCCAGTCTGTACTTTCCGACAATTCCGCTTCATTCTTTTGTGAAGTAGAACTGAAATAATAAGGAGAACTATAGGCATAATTACGTCTTGTATATTTATTTATACCTACATTGAATTTATATTTCAATCCTTTCAAGAACAAATCCACTTCGGCATAGCCATTCAATAAAATGTCTATCCCATGTCTTTGGTAATCATAGGCTTCTGTCCAACCCACAGGATTATCTCCTCTGGTCCATTCCGGAGCGACACCCCAAGTGCCATCTTCACCATATACATTCCACATAGGCACAGCTGTCAGAGCGGCAGTATATGAAACATCTTCGTACTTCTTTTTATAGAATTTCATCATCAACGTAGTCCCCATACGCAAATGATTATTGAAAAAAGAAAAAGTATTCTTAGAACGAATATTCCATGCCTCATAACCGGTAGTATTTACAATACCATCCTGGTTAAGATAGCTTCCCGACAGATTATAGGTCGAAATCTTGTTTCCTCCAGATACATTCAAGCTAACCTTGCTCACCATAGCCGAGTTATAAAGTTCTTTCTGCCAGTCTGTTCCTGCACCTCCATTCCAATTCAGCAACCCTTCTGCCGAACTATAACCGGTAGCCTTTGCCAAATCGCGAAGCTGATTACCATCCATTACATCAATGTATTTGGCAACCATCTGAACGCCTGTATAGGCATCCACTGTCACACGGGCAGGAGTTTCCAAACGACCGCCTTTAGTAGTGACCAATACAACACCATTAGCAGCACGAGAACCATAAATAGCAGCAGCCGAAGCATCTTTCAACACTTCAATAGACTGAATGTCAGCGGGATCAACCATATTGATATCGCCATACACACCGTCAATCACATAAAGCGGACTGGTGGCGCTCAATGAACTGATACCACGGACATTAATATTCAAGCCTTCCCCCGGCTGACCGTTGGCAGCCGACACAGTAACACCGGCAACTCTTCCTTGCAAAGCAGCTGAAGCACTACGTGCAACATTTGCCTGTAACTCTTTACCGGAAACAGAAGCGACCGCACCTGTCAAATGGCTTTTCTTCACTGTACCGTAACCGATAACCACCACCTCGTCCAACAATTCACCTTCCGACAATTTCACATTAATCACACTGCGGCCATCAACCTTAACAGTTTGCTCCTGATAACCTACATAAGAGAATTTCAAAGACTGACCGGAATTTACTTTAATGGTATATTTACCATCAAGATCGGTAATAACACCATCGGTAGTTCCAAGAACTAAAACAGCAGCACCAATCAACGGATTATTTTCCGCATCCGTCACTGTTCCACTAACGGTGATTTGTTGTGCATATGTGCATATACTAAATATGCACAGCATTAGAGTTAATGTAATTTGTTTCATAAAATATGTATTAGAATTTGATTAAAATAACACTCTTTGTCTGTCGGTTTGAAAACATATTGAATCAAAACCGTTAAGAATGAATCATCTATAGGTTAAAGGCACTATATTAATTTCTATTTTGCTTCGTATGAGTAGAAAACAAGAAATTATACAAAGGATACTCCTGTTCCACTCTGTCATATTATGGCTTGTACAGCCAACAAACGCCAACGAAAGAATAATCAATAGAAATAAAGATTTCATCGTTTTTGTCATAAATTTGATTTTAAGGTTAATTTTTCACATTGCAAATATCCCGTTTCTTTTATCAACCTACAAATACAATTCAAGCATTATATAATGAAATCTTATCAATGGTAAAAAACATCCAGTTATTCAAGAGGTGACCGATTGGCAACAGAGAAAACCATATTTTTCATCCACAAAATATGCTGTGACATGATAGATAACGTAAAATAAGGTTCATTTTATAAGCGTGTGTATAGACTCCTTTCACTCCATCGCTGGTAGAGAGAAAAGAGATATCCAAACGGACATAATACAAGGAACGCATCGTATCTTTTCAACTTTATGGTTAGAAACTCTTTTGGTATAAATGCAAATAACGTAATTAAAATGGAATATCAAGATGGGAATGACAGATTGAGTGAATAGTATCAAAAGTTGATAATATAATATTAATTGACTTTTTCGTTTTTCTCTACTTTTGCAGAGACAAGGGAAAAGTGAATGTAACTTGCTAAAAAGAATGAAAAGACAAAGAATTATGCAGCATGATACCCGATATCTATTTTTAAGTATGACGATAAGTGGAGTAGCTTGTTTTCTGTTTTTCCGCTTCGCCTATCCTTATCATCTTCTTCACCGAGAGCAAATGCTATTGTTCACTTATACAGTCGATCAATTTATCGATTATTTCAATCATCCCGCCCCCTTATCATGTTTGGGTGGTGACTTTTTGACTCAATTCTTCCATAATATCAATATGGGGGCAGCTGTCGTTGCCTTAACTATGGCGGCATTAGGGACATTGACTTATTTCACTTGCCGTAAATGGACCAACCGATGGATAGCCATAGGTATTTCAATAGTGGTTTTTATTTGGGAAAGCCTGCGCTTCTGCCAAATTCAGTATCCATTTTCGGCGACCCTTTCACTCATCGGTGCTTTGTCCCTGTTTTTGCTGACAGACAAATTAAAAGGAAAATGGGATTTCTTTATCGGAAGCATTTGCGGAACCATGTTATGCTATAGCCTGTTCGGTTATGGTATGTTTGCTTTCACATTACTTACTATCCTTTCCGCCTTGAAGCGGAAACAGAATTATGTGGTTATTTACGGAATGATACCGGTCGCTTTGGCACTGCCTCCCTTAGCTGCCCGCAAATATCTGGTCATTCCTTCGCAAGCATACTCTTTCCCGGCTACGCTTTGGTATGGAACACCTGATTTTGAGAACGAGCGCATATTAGGTCTGAATACCGAAGACTATTTTGAGAATTGGGACAAGATAAATGAATTGGTACACGACGGTGTTCCGGGAAATGCCATATCCGTGTGCTATAATCTGGCCAATGCCATGCAAAACAAGCTTCCGGAAAAGCTTATGGATTATTACCAACCGGCAGGATTGGGTCTGTTCATGCCTGTGAACGAAAAATCGACATATCTTTCCACCCAATTGTCTGGAGAGGTCTGGTTTCGCTTGGGCGATATGACCATGGCAGAACACGCTTCCCTCTTAAGCATGATATTTTCTCCTCAGAACAAGAGTGTACGCATGGTACAGCGACTGGCGGAAATCAATTTGATAAACGGAGATAACGAAGCGGCACGAAAATATCTGCGTATCCTCTCGAACACACTCTTTTACAAGGAATGGGCGAAAAAACGCACACCGGGGAAGGAAAGTCCGGAAGTGAAGGAATGGCTGAAGTACAAACGCTCGTACCTGCCCCAAAAAGATACCCTGAGACTTTCGTCTACTGATGTCGTAAAATCGCTTCACCTGTTGATGGAAGCCAATCCCGCCAACCAAATGGCACGGGATTATTTACTTTGTTTCGATTTGCTGATGAAGGATCTCTCCGCTTTTCTGAAAGATTATAAGCGATACTATACCGGAGCACCTAACCGTCTGTACGCAGAAGCTTTATTGATTCATCTTTATCAAAAGCGGGCAACCGGTAGTGAAATCAAATCCACAGGCATAAACCCTGTCATCGTACAGGATTTTAATGAATACAACCGGTTGCATACACAAGGCAATTCATCTGCACTGGAAAGCAGATTCGGAAGAACGTATTGGTACTATTATCAGTTTGCACAATTTCAATAATGTTGATCATGAATAAGATGCAGTTGTTTTTCATATTTTGGCTGGCGGGACTGGCGGCATGTACTCCCATTCCCGAGAATGTGACGCGCGTAAAAGAATGTGCTCCCATCTATCCCGACTATACCGACATTACTATACCTTATAATATAGCTCCTATGAATTTTATGATAGAAGGAGCTGAAGGATTGCAGGTCACTGCCTACGGAGATACGGACAGTCTGCGGATATCGGGTAAAGACAAAGCCCGTTTTCCCATCGGCAAATGGAAGAAACTGTTGCTGCAACAAAAAGGGAAATCGGTGCAAGTACGTGTAACGGCCTTGATGAAGGGCAAATGGCTGGAATATCCCTCCTTTCAATGGCAGGTAGCTGCCGAGGCAATAGACGGCTATCTGAGCTACCGCCTCATAGAGCCGGGATATGAAGTCTGGAATAACCTGCAACTATGTGAAAGGAGTTTGGAAGATTTCAGCGAAAAGGTCATAGCGGACAATAAACTGACAGGTGGTAATTGTATGAATTGTCATACTTACGGAAAGCAAAGCGGTCGGCTTTCCATGTTTCATCTGCGTGGGAAAAACGGAGGAACCATCCTCAACCGCGATGGAAAGTTACGTAAGCTCAGCCTCAAAAATGATTCCATGATTTCAGCGGCGGTTTATGGAGACTTCCATCCGTCCGGACGTTATGCAGTGTTCTCGTCTAATATCATCATACCTGCTTTTCATGCCCAAGGCAGCAAACGTCTGGAAGTCTATGATACCGAATCCGATTTGGCAATTGCCGACTTTGAACAGAATCGGATGATTCTTTCTCCGCTTACCCGGGATAAAAAAGTATTGGAAACTTTCCCTACTTTCTCGGCAGACGGAAAACATATTTATTATTGCTCGGCTCCACAAACCACGTTGCCGGACAGTATCTGCCAGTTACGCTATTCGCTTTGCCGCATCGGTTTTGATCAGGAAAACGGTTCTTGGGGGAAACAGGCAGACACCTTATGGAATGCACGCGAACAACAAGGCTCCGTCTGTTTTCCCAAAGCGTCTCCCGATGGTAAATACCTGCTGTTCACCATAGCCGACTATGGAACCTTTCCCATCTGGCATCGGGAAACAGACCTATACATACTGAATCTGTCTACAGAGACCATCCATGAGTGCAGTGCTGCAAACTCGGATCGCTCGGACACTTATCACAGCTGGTCGTCAAACAGTCATTGGTTTGTCTTCGCCAGCAAACGGGGAGACGGACAATATGGCAAGCCTTATTTTGCCTATATAGATAAGGAAGGAAAGATTTACAAGCCATTTGTCTTGCCGCAACAGGACCCGGCACATTATTTCCATACATTCAAGTCCTACAACATTCCTGAACTATCGAAGAGTCCACTTCCTTTTGATGCTGTAGACATTAAAGAGATTTATCTAAATAGTCCTGCAGAACCATTTAAATAATCGTTTTATTTTTACGGTAGTTGTCCCGAAACTCACTTGGCGTGACTCCCTTTTTCTTTTTAAAGATGCGGTTGAAATTGGATAAATTATTGAATCCACAGTCATATCCAATTTCAGCTATCGACAAAGAAGAGTCTATCAAGGCTCGTGAAGCAGCCCCCAAACGGATATCTGTAAGGAAGTCAATAAAACTCTTGGAAGTATGTTGCTTAAAGAAACGGCAGAACGAGGATTCGCTCATATTTACCATTTCCGCCACTTCCGATAGGCGGATGACTTCGGAATAATGCCGGCTGAGGTAATCCATCACCCTACCCAAGCTCTCGTCGGAAGAATGCTGATGCATGACATTTGCGGCAAACTGTCCGGTAGATAATTCACGCATACCTTTGTCTATCGATAACTCATGCAGAATGATGAGCAACTTAATCAGGGAATAAAAGCTGTCGTTCTCGCAGGTAAGGGTTTTCAGCAACGGGCGCACCTTAGCTATGGATTCCCGGCTGAATGCGACACCCCTTTCGGCATGGCGGAAAAGTTGTCGTATGCTAATCATTTGGTTCTTATTGAGGAAAGTGTCGGTCAACAAGTCGGGATGAAACTGGATGGTAATTTCATGGATGTTTTTCGATACATTGCGATAGTCTTTCCAAGCGTGCTCCAAGTGGGGATTGGTCACCAATACCAATTCCTCTTCGTCTATCTCCTCAATAGAGTCACCCACAATGCGTTGTGCTCCTTTGGCGTTCTCAATGAAATTCAGTTCACACTCGGGATGTATATGGATAGGAAAATTAAAGTTCGTTTTCTGGCGCTCTATCAAAATGAAACAATCCTTGGATGACAAGGGGGATACTTCTTTGAATAATTCAGTGTTTATCATATTTTCGATTAATAAGATTCAAGTATTTGCGTCAAAGGTACAAGGAAAAGTGAAAACAAAAATAAAAAGCAGGATGTTTTTTCACAATACTAGTAAATTTTTACCGACACTTTAAAGGTAAAATATCGAACCATATAAAGCAGGTTCATAGATATATAAGAAATCATTTAAATATTATCACAAACGAATGGTTAAGCAATAAGAATTGCAGGAAAAGCACTTTGCATACTCCAAAATCAGAGTATGTTAAACTACCAATAATTAATTATAAGGCATTTGTAAAATCGATATTTTTTGAGTGATGAAGTCATTGAAAAAGATATTATTTACAACAACAAAATAATGAAACTGAAATTTTAGTTTGCTGAGCGGTATAGATGGAATTGGAGGAAAGAAGTCTGTAGACAGCGGAATATCTCAGTTTTTTATATCGATATTCCATTATCGAGAAATTAATTGTTATTTTTGTGCTGAATCTTAGATAAGTCTATAAATATATAATATCCTGGAAGGCATCAATCTATGAGAATTGAAAAAGGAATCGATAAAAAAGAATAACGCTATTAGTGAGAGTTTGGGTCTGATGGGGAAATGTGAATACTATGAAAAGAAAAATACTGTTATACGTCCTTTTGTTTGTCTCTATCACGCTTCGAGGCAATGTGTATTTTAAACATTTGGGTAAAACAGACGGATTGTCCCAAATATCAGTTATTTCCATTTGTCAGGATGAATTGGGAAGAATGTGGTTTGGCACATTGGAAGGGTTGAGTTGTTATGACGGAAACTCTATGACTGTTTATAAGCCGTCGCAAGATTCTGTCAGGAGTTTTTTGGGGAACAACGTAGATAATCTTGTCAGTGATAAGCAGGGAAATCTTTTTTTTATTTCGGATTACGCACTCGTTCGATATGATCTTCGTAAGGAGCAGTTCTCTCTTCTAAAGCAAAGGGCGAACTGTCTGCATGTGCATAACCAAGAGGTGTGGGCGGCAACACGTGATTCTGTTTTCAAATGGGATCGGCAGAAAGAGGAATTTGCTTTTATCTATCAATTGTCAGTCAAGAAATATATCACCTATCTTTATGTGGACGATAATGAATGTGTGTGGTTGGGGACTGCCGACGGACTTTATCGGGTGGATAACTTGGATAATCCGGCTCCGGTTTGTGTTATTCCCAAAGTCAATGTCCTTTCACTTTATAGAGATACGAAGGGGAAAATGTGGGTGGCTGCGTTCAGGCAAGGAATGTACACCATAGAAAATGGTATAAGCCAACAGTTTGTTGATGAGCAAAACTTTCCATTATCCAACAATGACATCCGATGTTTTGTAGAAGACGATGAAGGTTCTATTTGGATAGGGACTTTCAATGGACTGAATAAAATAGATACGCTGGGTAATGTATCCTGTTACAAAAAAGATACGCAACCGGGAAGTTTGAAGCATTCATCCATTTTCTCGCTTTGCAAAGATTCTCAAGGAACAATTTGGGTCGGTACCTATTATGGAGGAGTACAATACTTTAATCCTCAGGTGGATATTTTTACACATTATTCGGAAGGGGTAGGTCGAAAGGATTGCTTGAGTTTCTTCTTTGTAGGAAATATGGTGGAAGATAAACGAGGGGATGTCTGGATCTGTACGGAAGGGGGAGGATTGAATTATTTACATAGAGATTCCAGACAATTTACGCATTATTTGACTGATGAAAAGAGTGTGTCTCCGTTATTCTCTAATTTGAAATGCATAGAATATGATGAAGGACGGGATTACCTGTATATAGGTACTCACAAACAAGGTTTCTTCTGTTTTGATATAACTGCAAGAAAAGTGGTATATCATACGGAAAAGATGGGAAAATCTCTTTCCAAAATAATTTTGCGTGGAGACAGCCTTTATATTCTTTCCGGTGACGGTCTGTATGTCAAGGATTTGAAGCAGGAGACGATGGGGTATTTATATCCGTCTATTCGGGAAACTCATCGGGCAGGTTCCTCTTTTTTAATAGATTCCAAAGATTATATTTGGATTGCCCAGCATGATCAGCTTGTGCGGATTAATATGAAGATGCCGGAAGAGAAATATATTTATAAGTATAATGAGAGGGGATTAGGTAAGTTTCAAGTGTTGAACATAGTGGAGTATACCGATGGTACTTTGTACTTTGGAACTTATGGAGCTGGTTTATATGTATTCAATCCTGCGGAAAACAGCTTTAAGCAATGTTCTATTTTCGATATTCGTTATTGTTATAATTTGTCTGTTATTCAAGGTGATTATTTGGCTGTTTCCAATGAAAAAGGATTGTTGGTTTATCATCCGCAAACTCAGGAGATGAAGATGATTGATGCTGAAAATCAGTTACATCTTTCTGCCATAAATGATGGATGCGGTTTATTGAGTTGTCGTGACGGTGAAGTGTTTGTTGGCGGAACCTCGGGCATGGCTTCTTTCACGAGTCACTCTTTGTTCAATCCGTCTCCCCGGTATAACCTTTATTTTTCATCGTTGTTTGTAAACGATAAACTTGTTTCGTGCGAAACATCCGACCGTATATTGGAGACAGCATTGCCTTTTGCTGATCAAATAAATTTGGAGTACAATGAGAATAATATTTCAATATCTGTAGCTTCGAATAGTTATATTGATAATGCTAACAGAAAGATTTATGAATATTGGCTTGAAGGCTTTAGTAATGAATGGAATACGATTTATAATAATACAATAGTATATACAAACTTGAATCCCGGCAAATATAAGCTGATTGTACGTGAAAAGCAGCAGAGTTCACTTGATGAGGTGCATTCCATTGCGTTGGCTATTGTTGTACATTCTCCTTGGTGGTCTACATGGATGGCTTATTTGGTTTACCTTTGTATGGTTGTTGCAATCGCTTATTCATTGTTGCGGAACTGGCGTGCCCGAATGCAGTTACGTGCTTCGTTGGCGCAAGAGAAGCTTGAGAAAGAAAAGAACGAAGAACTTATACAGGCAAAACTTCAGTTTTTTGCCAATATATCTCACGAATTTCGCACTCCTTTAACGTTGATTATCTCGCAGCTTGAGGCTTTATTGCAATCCGGTAACTATTCTCCGTATCTGCGGACACGTTTGCAAAAAATATATAAGAATACTTTTCATTTTAGGGAACTGATATCCGAACTTTTGGATTTCCGGAAGATGGAACGGGGAAAACTACAGCTTCATGTGTGCCGGTTGGATATCATTCTTTATCTGAAACAGATTCAGCAGGATTTTATGGATCAGGCACAGTTGAAGAATATACAATTTGAGTTTCATACGGAGGTGGAGAATATACAGTGCTGGTTTGACGGCCGGCAGTTGCGGAAAGTATTTTCCAATCTGTTGTCGAATGCATTTAAGCATACTCCGGAGAAGGGAAGGGTAGAGTTACAGATAGAGGCGAAGGAAACGGTTATTGAGATAAAAGTTATCGATACGGGTGAAGGTATACCGGAAGAAGCATTGCCTTATATTTTTGACCGTTTCTATCAGGTGGATTCTGCCATTTCTTCATCCGGAAGCGGTATCGGTTTGGCTTTGTCAAAAGGAATTGTAGAATTGCATCATGGTGACATCACAGTGCAAAGTGCGATGCATTACGGTACTATTTTTACGGTTACATTACCTAAAGAAAACCTTTTCCGTGACGATGATTATGTGACTTTTGTTGAGCCGGAAGAGATGCTTGACAATCATTTTGTGATGCCTCTTGAAGAAGGTGGCGAACAAGAGGCTGATCGGATAGGGGAGGAAACCATCGAAACACAGGGAGATATGACAGTAAAGGATTACCTGTTGATAGTAGAAGATAATGAAGACTTGTTGCAGATATTGACTTCATTGCTTTCACCTTTATATCGGATTACTATTGCCATGAACGGTAAGGAAGGATTGCAGAAGGCAATGGAAGAACATCCTGTTCTTATTCTGAGTGACATTATGATGCCCGAAATGTCCGGGTTAGAGATGTGTGCCAAAATAAAGAGTAATTTTGATTTATGCCACATTCCGGTTGTGTTGCTGACTGCTTTGACTTCGGACAATAAAAAAATGGAGGGGTTACAGTGTGGGGCTGATGATTATATAGAGAAACCTTTTAATAATAAGATGTTGTTGGGACGTATTGCCAATATTATACGCAATCGCAAGATGTTGAAACAAAAGTTTGGCATGGAGATGACAGTTGGTAATTCTGTGGAAGCTGAGATGCAAACGTTAGTATTGAATCCGATTGATGCCAAATTCTTATCAAAACTGGAGGAAGTTATAAAAGAGCATTTATCGGACTCGGATTTTGATGTGAATATGTTAGCTAAAGAATTATTGATAAGCCGTAGCTCGCTATATAACAAACTGAAGGCGCTGAGCTGCATGACTCCGAATGAATTTATATTGAATACCCGCTTGAAATACGCTGCCGATTTGTTGAAGCACCATACTGAGTTACAGATAAATGAGATAGCCTATCAGGTTGGATTTAATTCTCCGCGTTATTTCAGGCATTGTTTTAAGGCTTGCTTTAATCAGACACCGCAGGAGTACAGGGGGAGTTGATCGGATGATATAATTTAGGCACGGTTGTGTTTCCGTGCCTAAAAAGAGAGTTCCGACAGGCATTAAAGCCGGTATTTGTAGAATCAGTGATTTATTCGGCTGACCATTCTTTAGCACCTTGTTCTTTTAACTTGGCTGTGAACGCTTTTGCTTTTTCCATGCTTGAGGCTTCTTCTTCAGGTGTAGCATAAGCATGTTTAAAACCTTTTATGATATTCCATTCTCCACGTGTAAAGTCAGGAATTGACACGGCTGCACAGTTATTGTCCATAGAAAGTTCTCCTAATTCTGCCAGACAGCACCATTCAGCCAAATCGTAAACATCCATATCCAAGGGAAGGCCGTTCTGCAGGCAATATATCAATCGGCTGTCCATGATAAAGTCCATACCTCCATGACCGCCTACTTCTTTTGCCATTTCTCCGTATTTCTTCAATATTGGGTGGCGATACTTTTCAACTAATGCGTCTTGTTCTGCCTTCGGCATGAATCCGTGCGCACTTAGATTGTCTACCTGAGGCTGTATGCCCGAAGCTGTCAGCTGGTCGGCACTCAATGCATATCCTTGTGTGGGATACTTATTGGCAAATCCTTTTGTTCCTGTTAGTTGGTATAAACGATTATAGGGTTGCGGTGTCATTACATTGTGTTGAATTTCAATTACTTTTCCGCTTTCTGTGCGGATTAGGGTAGTGGTATGGTCGCCGTTGCGGAAATTATTGCAAACGGAATCGGTTCGTTGTTCTACCAATGATTTGCCGACAATAGATTTAGTATCCATGGCTACCAACGTTTTCATGCGGTCCCCTCGGTGAATATTCAATGCTTGTGCAACGGGGCCTAGTCCATGAGTGGCATATACATCACCGCGATGGCGCATATTATAATCCAATCGCCAACCTAGTTTGTCGTTTTTTCCATCCTTCCAATAATAATCCCAGAATTGGTCTAGATTGTGAATGTATGCTCCTTGTGCGCGGATTACTTCGCCCAATACTCCCTGTTGTGCCATATTCAGCGTGTTCATTTCAAACCAGTCGTAGCAGCAGTTTTCTAATAACATGCAGTGTTTGCGGGTCTTTTCGCTCATGTTCACCAAATCCCAGCATTCCTTCAGATTCATGGCTGACGGAACTTCGATTGCCACATTCTTTCCGTTTTCCAAAGCACACATGGCTACAGGAAAATGGTGTAACCAATCGGTGGCTACATAAACAAGGTCGATGTCGTCGCGTTTGCAAAGTTGTTCATATCCTTTTTCTCCCGAATAAACGGCGGCTTTGGGCATTGAAGCCTTTTGTAGGAACTTTTGGCATTTTTCCGCACGTTCTTGTTCGTAGTCACAAAGTGCCACTATCTGTACACCGGGAATATAAGTGAAACGTTCCACTGCTCCGGGACCACGCATGCCCAGTCCCACAAATCCCACACGGACTACTTCCATTTTGGGAACAGTCAGTCCGATGGCGCTTGTCTGGCCTGCCGGACGTTCAGGAGTCTTCACTACAATGGTTCCTTTATCCCAGCTCCATTGTGTACCGTGTTCGTTGGTTTGCACGATAGAGGTGGATTGATTGGAACATGCTCCTAATACGAAACATATTCCCAGTGCGAATAACTTTAATACTTTCATGTCTTTGTCTTTACTTTTATATTTTTGTTTTTATTTATGGTTAGAATTTTTTGCTACTCATCTGTATCGTCACCTTACCATCTGTTTCTTTGAATGAACATTCGGCTTCAAGCATTGTGATACCTTCGATAGTTTTTTCTCCTTTATAAGTATTCTTGGCCGGATAAGTCTTGAACACTGCACCGGCAGGAGCAATTATCTGCATATAGAAATGTTTGCCATTGCGCATAAAGTGAGCTTTGTTTCCGTTCACTTCTACATTAGCTTTGGTGCCGGCTACCCATGACACCTTTGACCCGGCATCAAGTAGGTTTACTTCATCTTCCACTTCTATGGTATAATTGTTTAGTAGCGTGAATTTGCGATAAGCACTTTTTGCTTTTTCCTTGTACACTTCACATAAGTTCAGTTTGACGGAAGGCTGCTTGGCTTCGGGATGCTCCTCGCAGACAAAAGCATGGCCATTGGCATATTGCAGGCTATGGTCTATGTTGATGACATTGTGCGAGAAATTGTTGTTGCGGAAGTATTTCCAACGCTGGCCACCGGGTTTCCCATCCCAAAAACCGGGCAAGTCGTAGTCATCGGCACCGAGATCTTCTGTCCAAAGCACACCGTCACTTTCTACAATGAATGTGCCGCAATCCATTTGTTGATGTGCCTGATTGGGTAGACCGCCTTTGGCTACTAAATAGATAGAACCCTTTTTGTTGCGGTCACCGTTGAACACCACAATGTCATTAATCTTGTTGTGATACACTTCCATGGCAGGTACAGTGCTTGTTTTACCGGTAGGAGTGTCGTCAAACCAAGGTAAGGAGAGAAAGAAGAGCTGGTCGAACATTCTGGCACCATGCAGTGCTTTAGCCACTTCGTTTCTATTCCAAGCGGATACTTCGGGCTGATGGAACATTTTACCATACAGAAAATAGGCCGGACCACCAAAAGACTCATGTCCGATACCTGCATTGCCGAAATAGAACGGATGTCCTGATGGGGTGAGTGTGCGTATCTGGTAAAGTGCTGTACGGTTGATACCCGGCAATTGGGCAATGCCTCCCTTATCTCCGCCATTGTCTGTTACCGCTTTCAAATACATGGAAAGGTAGCGGTTGGTGTATCCCCAATAGGCGGGCCCTTCGTAACATACACCGTCGGGAGCAAAAAGTTTCAGGCAGTTGGGCATGTATCTGGCGGCATTTTCTAAGATGATACCGGTTTCTTGGGGATAGTCTTCGGCTACAGCCAATGCGCCCAATACCATACCGGTGTTACATACCACGTTCCAGTTGGTTTCGCGCTTTGCCCAACTGCCCGGTCCTCCTTTTTCGTATTCGCGCAGCACCCGGTGAATCGCATTTTTGTAGATATTCGCTTTGACCAGCTGTTTTGTAGCCTGTGGAAGTTCGGCAAAAAGCCAGTCGTAGGCAATGGCTACGGCTGTGGTCATTTCGGCTGTATCAAGGTAGTGTTTCGGGTCCCAGTCAGGGAAGTTACACACCCATAAGATAGCATCATTGGCCGCCTTTAAATATTTATCTTCACCATAGATGCGGTAGGCTAATGATAAAGTACCCAACCGATAGACATAAGCACGTGAGGTCCACAACATATTACCATATTTATCCATTTCGTATGGCAATTGTGGTGCTTCTGCTATGGAATCTGCTTCTGCTTTCAGATATAATGCCAATTCACCGGCTAATGGCTCGTTCTTTATCAATTCTTTCACTTCGGAGGTCTCGGCTCCGGTAAATAATAGACGGGGATGGTTCGGCAGCCAATTTTGTTGTCCCCATGTACTGCAAGTTAAAAGTAGCATGGCCAGAAGCATAATGCTTTTAACCATGCGGCTCGTTGAAATGATAACGTTCTTCATAATAAATGATTGGTTAGGGTATTGCTTATTTAATTTGTTCTATTCTTGTTTAATTGCACAAAAATAGGAATATAAAATATAATGTAGGGGGAAATATTATCCATTTGACGGGTGCTTTCTGTTCAATGAATAAAAAATTAAATTATATTGGAGACAGCCATAAAAATGGCTGAAATTTTTTGGTTATAAAGTCTCCGTATCAGCTGATTCGTTTCTTCCTTCCTCCTTTCATTAGCCGTTGAAACACCCTGTTGATAGGGGCTCCGGTGGTGAGTGGGCATCTTGTTGTCGTCCTTTCAGCCTCCCTTCATTCGTTAAAAAGGAAATTGCTGAAGGCAGATTGTGAAGGGATGTGGAAAGCACGGATGAAGGGAGGAAGAGGGGAGGTACTGTCATATTTAACCGGTTGTTCGTCAGTATGTTAAATTTAAAATGTAAGGGTGAAGGGACAAGAAGGAATGAGCGGCTTTGTGAGGGGGCAATCCGCCATTACATTAAAAACATGCCGAGCTTTTTTAAAAAGGTGATGAAGTTTTTTGAAAACATAACGAGCTTTTTTGAAAACATAACGAGCTTTTTTGAAAACACAAAGGTCTTTTTGCAACATTCACACACATACGGTGGCATCGGGCTACACGTATATACGCGTAAGCTCACACGTATATACGCATCGGACTACACGGACGTATGTATAAGCCTGCGCGTATATATGTCTGAAGTGTCAGGTTCCGCCATTTTAACTTTTATTCTTTGTACGGAAATGTATCTTGTTGTACGGATATGTACCCTGTGCCACAAACGTTAAAACTATAAGGGTACAGATATACTCCTCTCAAAAACACAAATGTGTCCCTATTCCAATGGGGGATTCATATAATTTTGCAGCAAAACCTTAAAATTATATAGGACTATGTATCAACAGAAAAAACAGTGGTGTGTTTTACATGCCAAACTATTCAAACTTTTTGTGGGAGGAGCTTTATTGTTGGCAGTAAGTCCGGCGTATGCAGCCGGAGATAATTATTCTGGCACCGATTCCACACATTCTTCTCTTATCGTACACCAGAATGGCCGTACTATTACAGGTACAGTTATCGATGAAACCGGTGAAACTGTTATTGGTGCCAATGTGGTAGTGAAAGGAACGACTAACGGTTCTATTACAGATGTTGATGGTCGATTTTCATTGAACAATGTGCCTGATGGAGCGATTTTGATTGTCAGTTATGTAGGCTATGAGGATTTGAGCGTAAAAGTCGGTGTTCAAAGTCAGTTAACTATTAAGTTAAAGGAAAGTAGTGAACTTATCGATGAAGTAGTGGTAGTTGGTTATGCTTCACAAAAGAAAGTGAACTTATCCGGTTCTGTTGCTTCCGTCAATATGGATGACATCTCAGAGAAACGTCCTATAACCAATCTTTCTTCCGGTTTGGCGGGTATGGCAGCAGGCGTTTCGGTAACATCGTCCAGCAATAAGCCGGGTGATGATAATGCTTCTATTTTAGTGCGTGGTCAAGGTACTTTGAATAATTCTTCTCCGTTGGTTATTATTGATGGTGTAGAAAGTAATATTAATACGGTTGCTCCTCAAGATGTAGAAAGCATGACTGTATTGAAAGATGCCGCATCTGCATCCATTTATGGTTCGCGCGCTGCCAATGGTGTTATTTTAATTACTACCAAAAAAGGTAAGAGTGGAAAGGTCAATATAGATTATACTGGCTATGCTTCATTGGAATCAATTGGTAGAACATTAGAACCGGTGTCAAATTATGCCGATTATATGGAACTGATGAATGAGGCTTATAATAACTCTGGTCAACCGGGACGTTTTTCGGAAGCTACTATTAAAGAATGGCGTGATGACAATGGCAGGAATCCATTGATATATCCTAATACCAATTGGATTGATGAAGTTTTTGGAACAGCTGTTGCTACCAATCATAATCTTTCGGTAAACGGTGGTAGTGAGAAGATAAATTTCTATACCTCTTTTGGCTATAACAATAATCCGGGAGTTATGGAAAATTCCGGTTATGAACGTTATAATTTCCGTTCTAACGTAGAGGCTAAAGTCACCAAGTGGTTGACATTAGGTGCTAAAGTGAGTGGATATTTGGCCAATATAGATTTAGGTCAGGACCGGGTGGACGATATGTTTACTTATGGAGTAGCAAGTACTCCGGGCTTGGTACTTCGCCATGATGGACGTTACGGGGCTATGCAGAATCCTGAAGATGATGCACAAGCCAACAATCCATTGTGGTGGTTGAATCGTGAAGTTGGCGAGAAGAAAGAGCGTAATGTACGTGCACAGTTCAATGGCACTATTACTCCTCTGAAAGGATTAAGCATTTCGGGTTCTTATTCTTATGAACTTACCGATAAAGATAATTGGGAAAAGCCTAATTTTAATGACCGTTGGAATTTTGCTACGGAAACAATGACTCAAAAAGATAGTGGTCAGAGTTATATTTACAATTACAATCGTAAGATTGAACGCATATTTATGGACGGTGTAATACGTTATGAAAACAAGTTCTTTAATAATCGTTTTGATTTGAATGCGATGGTAGGCGCCAGTCAGGAAATGCGTCGTGACCGTAGTTTCAGCGCAAAAAGATATGATTGGCTTGACTCTTCTGTTGATGTAATTAACGGTGCAACCGGTGAGTCAACAACAACTGGTTCACATTCTGAATGGGCTATGCGCTCTTTTTTTGGACGTATTAACTTAGGTTGGGATAACAAATACTTGTTGGAAGTAAACCTTCGTGCTGATGCATCTTCACGTTTCTCTAAGGACAATCGTTGGGGATACTTTCCCTCTATGTCCGCTGCTTGGCGCATGGAGCAGGAATCATTTATGACAGGTACTCGTAATTGGTTGGATGCTTTGAAGTTACGTGTGTCTTATGGTCAACTTGGTAATAATGATTTGAAAGGCAATGATTATGCAGCTGTTCCGGTTTATGCTCAAAGTAATTATGTATTGAATGGTAATAAAGCGGTAGGATTGGGTATGACTTCTATTTCGAATACGGGGTTGACTTGGGAAAGTACAGCCATTACTAATATTGGTGTGGATTTTGGAGTATTGAATAACCGTTTGAACGGTTCTTTGGAATATTTCTATAAAAAGACTTCGGATATTTTGATTGACCTTCCTGCTCCGTTGGTTCACGGTACAGCTGGAATCCCTATCCAAAATAGTGCGGAAGTAGTGAATAAAGGTTTTGAACTGACTTTGAATTGGGCGGATAAAATCAATGATTTTCACTATAATATCGGTGCCAACCTTACTTTTGTGGATAATGAAGTAACCAAGTTCAAAGGTGATGAGGCTAGTTATAGTGGTACTACCATGATTAAAGAAGGTTATGGCATTAATACCCAGTATATTTATATTGCAGATCGTATTGTTCAGACGCAGGCGGATTTAGACTATGTACAGTCACTTGTGGATAATCCTAAATTGGATGAAGAAGGTAAACCAATTAACTATTTCAAAAACTTTAAGCGTCCGGAACTCGGTGACGTACTCTATAAAGATATGAACAATAACGGTTATTTGGATGATGATGACAGAGTGGCACGAGGTCATGGAGATACTCCGCGCTTCTTGTTCAACTTCAACTTGGGATTTGAATACAAAGGTTTCGATTTCTCAACGGTATTGTCCGGTACAGGCAGTTATAAAGTGCAATATACGCACATGCGTTCCTCTTATTTGACTTTCGGTAACCAAATCAGTAAAGAAGTAGCAGACAATTGTTGGCATGAAGGTATGACAAATGCTAAGTACCCACGTTTGATGTCTAATGGTGACAGTCGCAATACTCGCCAAAGCACCATTTGGGAAACGGATAAGTCTTACTTTAAAATCCGCAATATTCAATTAGGATATACTCTTCCTCAAAAATGGCTTCAGACACTCTCTTTAAATCGGGTACGTTTATTTTGCAGCTTAGAGAACTTTTTTACATTTACTGACTATGCCGGTATGGACCCGGAAACTAATAAGTTGACTTATCCTACTATGCGTCAGGCATCTTTTGGACTGAATGTTTCATTCTAATTTAATGATAATATCAATATGAAAAAATATTTATTACTTTTAGCGGTAATGGGATTGATGAGTAGTTGCTATGACTTAGATCAATACCCACACGACAAATTGAGTTCTGGTACATTTTGGAAAACAGAGGAACATGCTCATCAAGCTATGATGAACATTTATGCCCAAATGAAACATGAACAAACATACGGTACTTATTTTGGTGTAGATGCTTTGGGAGAAATATCATTTGGACGCTATGAATCTGTTATTTATGGGACTTATACTAATGGAACCGGTGATATAAGTAGCAAATGGTCTGCGCTTTATGAAGGTATAGCTCGTGCTAATCTTTTGTTACAGAATATTGATAAGGTAGATATGGCTGATGGCTTAAAAGCTCAATATAAAGGAGAAGCCAAATTCATGCGTGCTCTTTACTACTTCCAATTGTTGGATTTTTGGGGTGGTGTGCCTTTATATGATGAAACGACTATTATTAGTGATGATTTCATGAATATGAAAAAGCCTCGTAGCAGTGCGGAAGAGATTAGACAATTCATTTTGGACGATTTGGAGGAAGCGATTAATGTATTACCTGTAAAATGGGAACAGAGTGAATATGGTCGTGCTACACGTGGTGCTGCTGTTGCATTAAGAGGCAAAGTAAAACTTTTTAACCGAGATTATAGCGGTGCTGCAACAGATTTTGAAGAAGTAGTGAATGACCCTAGTGGGAGAGGTTACGGTTATAAACTTTATGACAGCTATCCTGATTTGTTTAAACCCGAAGGTGACTGTAGTGATGAAATGATTTTTGCTGTTCAGAATTCCGGTGGAGTCGGTAATGACAGTGGCTTGCCCTCTGGACTTTATATGGGTAGCCGTTCTTCTTTTGGAGGTGGCTGGAACAATAGCATACCTACAGATATTTTAGTAGATATGTATGAAATGAAGGATGGAAAAACATTTGATTGGGAAGACTATATTCCGGGGTTCACCGCGAGCCAGGAGATTCAAAAAGAAACTTTTTTAGCAGAACTAACAAATAATGTAGTTTCTAAGTATCCTGAAAAGAAAGAGTTACTACGCCAAATTTATGAAAATCGTGATCCGCGTTTGGAACAAACAATTCTTACTCCGTATGCACATATTCTAGGTGCAGTAGGCCGTATTCCTAAGGATATGGAGTTGGTGTTGGCAAAAGGAACAAATGAAAATTATGGCTATATCCGTAATAATCGTGGTTGGTATGACTATTTATGGCGCAAGTTTGTGCCGGAGGGTGATATGAATGGAGAAATTAATGACCGTTATCATGTGCCTATTAACTTCCCGATTATTCGTTATGCGGATGTATTGCTAATGTTGGCTGAATGTTATAATGAGATAGGCAGGCAAGATGATGCAGTGGCTCTAATCAATCAGGTTCGTCAGCGCCCGTCTACTAATATGCCGGCTTTGAACAGCGGTCCGTCTTGGCTTGAAGCTCGTACTCATGATGAAGTATTCCAGCGTATTGTTCACGAACGTGCGGTTGAGTTGGCAGCCGAAGGACATCGTTTTGGTGACTTAAAACGTTGGAAACTTTGCGAAGAAAAACTAAACTTTAAATATGATGATATCTTAGGTAATGACCGTTATACTCGTAAGTTTGTTGAACGTGATTATTTATGGCCTATTCCTCTAACAGAACTTGAGCGCAATCCTGATTTGAAATCTCAACAAAATCCGGGTTGGTAATCGACAGTGTAAAGTTTATCCGATAAACGGACAGAGATGCATGTAGGGTCAGCAGGTATATGGTTACACGTTAGTATGTATGGTCGGGGTGTGTCAAAACGTGGATAATGCTGTCGTTTAGTTCGTAGGGGCGAGGTTCGCTCGCCTGAAAACAGTTTGCTTTGTATCTTCGGGCAGGCAACCCCTGCCCCTACAGCTGACAATTGGATAGGCCATTTTAGTTTTGACACACTCCCCTCTTGCTTACTAATATGTTTCCTTCTATATTTCATGTCCGTGCCTTTGCCATAAACCTATTTGAAATTAACACTATTAAAAATATGAATATGATAAAAAAAATGTTCGGCTTGTTCACTGCTATTTTGTTTTCGTGTGTGACAAGCAATGTACAAGCACAGAATTCCGAAAAGGAATTTATTAAGGAAAATATGGAATTTGCAGCTAAACAGTATAATCTGATGCTGAAGACTCCGAGTCAGGGCAAAAATGGTAGTGGCGTGATGCCCCACAGTATGCGTAAAGACGGAACGGTGTCCAAAGGAAGCATTTACTTATGGACAGCCGGTTTCTTTCCTGGCAGTTTATGGTATATCTCTGATTTTTTAGGTGATAAGTCATTACAAGATTCTGCTTTGGTTTACACTCGGAAAATGGAACCTTGCAAGACTTTTACTGACAATCATGATATCGGTTTCATGATGTATTGCAGTTATGGCAATGCGAACCGTTTCGCGCCGAAGACCGAATACGAGGACATTTTGACAGAATCAGCTAAATCACTCTGCACGCGTTTTCGTCCCAAAGCCGGTGTGATTCAGTCGTGGAATGGTTTCCGGTCTTGGCACGGTGATAAAGTTTATGACTTTCCTGTTATTATTGACAATATGATGAATTTGGAGTTGTTGTTCCATGCCAGTAAGGTGACAGGAGATGACACTTATAAGAAAGTAGCTGTTTCGCATGCCGAAAAGGTGATGAAGAATCAAATCCGTAAGGACTACAGTCACTATCACATTATCTATTATGATAAAGAGACCGGGGCTCCTATTAAGGGAGAAACCTCTCAGGGGTATTCCGATAACTCTTGTTGGTCGAGAGGACAGTCTTGGGGTATTTACGGGTTTACTTTGTGCTATCGCGAAACCGGTGATAAACGTTTCCTGAAAACAGCTCAAGGCATGGCTGATTATTATCTGGATCATCCTAATCTGCCTAGCGATAAGGTGGCGTGGTGGGACTTCAATGCTTGGGAAGAAGGTTATGTTCCCGGTGTACGTTCTAAAGCCAGCATTACACCTGTTCTTTATCGCGATGCTTCTGCAGCAGCTTGCACAGCTTCGGCTTTGATGGAGTTGAGCACTTATGTGAAAGGTGCTAAGAGCAAAAAATATCTGGAAGGAGCCAAGCAGATTCTTCATTCGTTGGGCAGTCCCGCTTACCGTGCTAAATTGGGTGAGAATGCAAACTTTATTCTGATGCATAGTACCGGTGCTATTCCGCATGGTGGTGAAATCGATGTGCCTTTGACGTATGCGGATTATTATTTTGTGGAAGCTCTTCATCGCTATAATAAATTATTGAATAATGAACCTCTTTTCTAATAAATAATGCTCATGAAACGATTAAATTATTTTGCATTGTTGTTGGTTGTTCTAATGGCAATGCCTGTATCTTCTTTGCAAGCCAAAAATAAAAAAGATAAAACAGCCAAAGAACAACAAATGACTACCGGTGCGCAAGATCGTGCTGTTTGGGTGGAGCTTATGTGGAAAATAGCCTATCCTGTTATTCATAATTTGGCAGAAAACACGTTGCGTCAGAATATGCCAATAGAATCTCCAAGTGGGAATCCGAAAGGTTATGATGAAGTCACTCATTTAGAAGCTGTCGGTCGCACATTGGCTGGTGTAGCTCCTTGGTTGTCGCTTCCTGATGATGATACTGAAGAGGGGAAACTTCGTAAACAGATGCGTGAGGAAGTGTTGAAAGGATTGAAAAATGCTGTTGACCCGAATTCACCGGATAAATTGAACTTTACAAAACAACCGCAACCTATTGTGGATGCAGCTTATTTGGTACATGCTTTTTTACGTGCTCCCAAAGCTCTTTGGGAGCCATTGGACGATGTGACTAAACAGCGTTATATTGAGTCGTTGAAAGCTTTACGTAATCGTACCGGTGCTTATAATAATTGGTTGGTTTTTACCGGACTGAACGAATCTTTTATTAACTGGGCAGGCGGTGAATGTGATCCTTTCCGTTTAAAGATAGCCAAGAATAAAGTGAGAGAATGGTATGCGGGCGATGGTTGGTATTGTGATGGTCCTAAATTTAGTATGGATTATTATAATTCTTATGTATTGAATCCGATGTATGTGGCCATGCTTGAAACATTAGCATCCAAAAAAAGAGCAGGTCAGAAAGAAGTGGATGAAGCTATGGCACGTATGGTACGTCATGCCGAATTTTGTGAACGTATTATCGGACCGGATGGAACTTATCCGGCTTTGGGCCGTTCTGTGACTTATCGTTCGGCTGCTTTCCAGTCATTGGCAGATGTGGCTTTGCGCGAGAAATTACCCGTCCATCTGAAACCGGCTCAGGTGCGTTGTGCTTTGACTGCCGTACATCGTAATTTATATGAAGGCAATCAGAACTTTGATGAGAACGGTTGGTTGATTTTGGGATTCAATGGTCACCAACCCGAGGCTGCTGATGGTTATACTTCTACTGGCAGTCTTTATATGGCAACTTTGAGCTTCTTGCCTTTAGGACTTCCTGCTGATAATGCTTTTTGGACAGCCCCTTATGAAGATTGGACGACTAAGAAGGCATGGAAAGGAGAACACTTGCACAGGGATTATAAGGTGGAATATTAATGTGATACACAAGGAAGAGATATAGTTTTAACATAGTAAGTGACTTGTTTGAAAATAGATGAGGGTCTCGGTTTGCGACAAATCGAAGCCTTCATCTCTTTTTTGTGTGGAATAGGGTTAATTATGAATATTTATTTGGTAAATATGCGAATAACGGTTATCTTTGCACCAAAATTTATAGATAATATGAACCAATTATGCTCTACATATAGCACATATAGCGTTAGATGGGAACGAGAAAGCCTGTGTAACAGCTTCATTGTACACGTGCATTGGTTCAGCGGGTTTATTTGAGTTTTATCCATTCTATTTTTTCTTCATTCCAACAGGCTGTGGAAATGAAAAGTATATTAGTGGTGACTTTGTTTTTAGTCATCAGAATCTATGTTTCATTCTAAAAGTAGCTATTTTATGTTTACTATTATATCTATAATGTTTACGGGTATCGGCATTGGATATCTGTTGCGTGATTTGCGATTTTTGCAAAAAGTAGAGAAAAGTATTTCTCTTACCATATTCCTGTTGCTTTTTGTTCTGGGGATTTCAATAGGTTCCAATAGCTTAATTATTAATAATATAGGGAAATTCGGATGGCAGGCCATTGTACTTGCAACTTTAAGTATTTTAGGTAGTTTACTGGCATCTTTCCTGGTGTTTCATTTATTTTTTAAGAAAGGAGGTAACGAATGAAAGGTAGTTTGATTGTTGTGGCGTTTTTCTGTGTCGGTTGTTTGATAGGAGCAGCCAATGAGTTCCGGTTTTCTACACACAATGTTTCCATGTATGTGTTGTATGCATTGATGTTGCAAGTTGGAATTGGGATTGGATGTAACAGACAATTAAAAGAGTTGATTAAAAGTTTGCGATTCAAAATGCTGCTGGTGCCTGTTGCTACTATTACAGGAACGTTGCTTTTTTCGGCATTTGCCAGTTTGTTATTAACCCAGTGGAGTGTTTTTGACTGCATGGCGGTGGGAAGTGGCTTTGCCTATTATTCCCTTTCTTCTATTTTGATTACACAGTTCAAAGAACCTTCTATGGGATTACAGTTAGCCACAGAGTTAGGAACAATTGCTCTTTTGGCAAATATTTTTCGTGAAATGATGGCACTTCTCGGTGCTCCTCTTATTCGGAAATACTTTGGGAGGCTGGCACCTATTTCTGCTGCCGGAGTTAATTCAATGGATGTATTATTACCTTCTATTACCCGGTATTCGGGAAAAGACATGATTCCGATTGCTATTTTTCATGGAATCTTGATTGACATGAGTGTTCCTGTGTTTGTTTCATTCTTTTGTAATTTATAAATCTTTGCTTTTGTTTATTCGAAGGAAAATAAGGCGGGAGATAAGGATAATATGAAAAGTAAGCGAAAGTCCGGCTTGAAAGACATCGGGACTTTCGCTTACTTTTTTATTTCTTTTTGGCTGCAACGGCCAACAACACTCCCAGTACGATGCCCAATATGGCGGCAAACAGCACTCTCATATTCGGAGGGAGCAGGAAAGTGATGGTATGTGCCGGATACCAGAACAAAGGAATGGTTTTCTTGAATACGAATCCCCACAACACTGCCCAGTTCAGTTCCGTCATAATCCGTTTCATGGGGATGGGAGTGAGCAGTGCCTTTACCGAACCGCCGCAGTGACCTATGTGGGTGTCGGTTATCTTGTGAAGAGTCATAAAGACGGGGGCAAAAATGCTGTTCATGGCTACCGATATGGCTAATGCTATCATTATTTTCTCAAAACACATTTCTCCGTTGATGGTGGAGGAAGCATTTGCCATACCCATATATTCCATAAACATCGGCACTCCTTTTGAGAAGATAATCATTGCCATATTGATGGCCATGCCAAGCAGTCCCCATACCACCATCCGGGGAATGATTCCGAAAGTCCGGTTGATATAAACACCGGTACTGATGCGCAGTCCGATCATTTCGCCCATGGTAGAAAGGATGGCAAACTTCAGGAAACTCATGACCATGCCATGGGTGGCGTTAAAGGTTTTGTACCATTCATAAGCATCATTGCTTATAAAGAAGGGGAGAAAAATGGCTGTAGCCACCAAAAGAAAGATAAAATCGCTCTTTTTCATTGTTTAAGTTGTGTTTTTCAATAATATAATGGACAAACATACAAAAAAACTTCTAGGTTCCTATCAAAAGACTTTCTTTATTTTATTGTTTCTTATACCTGGAATGAGAAAAATAATCGGAAAAAAATGAAGTGTTTGATAGGAAAGGTTGCTGTTGTGATTATAATATGTATTTTTGTGATAGAGTAATAATGAAATTCTTTGTATAGTATGAAGACACCTCTTCTCTCGTTTTTGTTTTTTCTGGTGATATTTGGAGCATGTATATCCGATAGGCAGCCGGCGTCGGCTGTTGATTATAGTTTATTGGTAAACCCGTTTATCGGAACAGATTTTACCGGGAATACCTATCCCGGTGCTCAGGCACCGTTTGGCATGGTTCAGTTGAGTCCGGATAACGGCTTGCCCGGTTGGGACCGTATTTCGGGTTATTATTATCCCGACAGTACCATTGCCGGTTTCAGTCACACGCATTTGTCGGGGACAGGGGCCGGTGATTTGTACGACATTTCCTACATGCCTGTCACCCTTCCTTATCGTGAAGCTGAAGCGCCTTTGGGCATTCATTCCAAGTTCCGGCATTCGGATGAAGAGGCTTCTGCAGGATATTACCGTGTATTGCTGAAAGATTATAATATAAATGTGGAGTTGACTGCCACGGAGCGTTGTGGCATTCAGCGTTACACTTTCCCAAAAGCGCAGTCTGCCGTATTCCTGAATTTGAAGAAGGCGATGAACTGGGATTTCACACAAGACTCCCATATCGAGGTGGTGGACTCATGCACCATACAGGGATATCGGTTCTCTGACGGTTGGGCACGTGGACAGCGTGTTTTCTTCCGTACCCGTTTTTCCAAACCGTTCCGGTCTTCCGAAATAGATACTACCGCCATCATACAGGATGGCAAGACCATAGGTACTGCATACGTGGCACGTTTCAACTTTGATACGACCGATGGGGAAGAGATAGTGTTGTGTACGGCTCTTTCGGGAGTAAGCATGGAAGGGGCAGCTGGAAACCTGGCGGCTGAGGCTCCTCATAATGACTTTGATAAGTATGTGGCGGAGACCAAAGAGAATTGGAACCGTCAGCTTGGGAAGATAGAGGTCAGGGGCATCTGTGACTTGGATGACAAGGTGAATTTCTATACGGCTTTGTATCGCACCATGATAGCGCCCACTGTCTTTAGCGATGTGGACGGTTCGTATTATGGACCTGATAAGAAAATACATAAAGCCGATGGCTGGGTGAACTATGGCACTTTTTCTTTATGGGATACTTATCGTGCCGCCCATCCGCTTCTTACTTATACCGAGCCTGTCCGCACCAATGACATGATAAAGTCTTTTCTTGCTTTTTATGACCAAAACGGCCGGCTTCCGGTTTGGAACTTTTGGGGTAGTGAGACTGATATGATGATTGGCTATCATGCTGTTCCCGTCATTGTGGATGCTTATTTGAAAGGAATAGGTGACTTTGATGCAGAGAAAGCATTGAAGGCCTGTGTCGCCACTGCCAACTTGGACAATTATCGGGGAATCGGGCTTTATAAGAAGCTCGGTTATATTCCTTATAATATAAAAGATGAGTATAATGCCGACAATTGGTCGCTTTCCAAAACACTGGAGTATGCTTTTGATGATTATTGCATTGCAGAGATGGCGCGCAAGATGGGAAAGACGGAACTGGCGGAAGAGTTTTACAAGCGTTCTCAAAACTACAAGAATGTATTCAATCCCGCTACAGGATTTATGCAGCCCGTTGATGACAAGGGTGTTTTTATCCGGCCTTTCTGTCCCGATGACTATACAGCCCATATTTGCGAGAGTAACGGATGGCAGTATTTATGGTCTGTGCCTCAGGATATTCGCGGACTGATAACTTTGGTCGGAGGAAAAGACCGCTTTGCAGAGAAGCTCGATAGTATGTTTACGTATATCCCTGCCGGGAAGGAGGATTTGCCTATTTTCAGCACCGGTATGATTGGGCAGTATGCTCATGGCAATGAGCCGAGCCATCATGTCATTTATTTGTATAATAAAGTACGTCAGCCGTGGAAGACTCAGAAGTATGTGGCACAGGTGATGCATCATCTTTATTTCAATGCACCTGCCGGACTGTGCGGCAATGAAGATTGCGGTCAGATGTCTGCCTGGTATGTATTCAGTGCCATGGGCTTTTATCCGGTCAATCCCGTAAGTGGTGAGTATGAAATAGGAACTCCGTTATTTCCCGAAATGCGTATGCATCTTGACAACGGGAAGACTTTTACAGTGCTGGCACCGGCTGTCAACCGTGAGAATATCTATATCCGGTCGGTCAAGTTGAACGGAAAGCCATACGATAAGAGTTATATCACCCATCAACAGATAATGGACGGGGCTACTGTGGAATTCGAGATGAGTTCCGAACCGGGAGAGATTTGGTATCGATAATCCGTTTCATCGGAAATAAAATAACATCAAATAGAAAACAATGAAATTCAATAGACTCGTAAGCGGTTGTTTGGTAGGATTATTATGTTTGAGTGCATGTTCTACCCAAACAACGGAAATGAAAGAATACACCGGTTATGTCAATCCTTTCATCGGAACGGGAGGACACGGACATACGCATCCGGGTGCCATGTTGCCTCACGGAATGATTCAACCGGGTCCTGATACGCGTATCGATGGCTGGGACTCCTGTTCGGGCTACTATTACGAAGATTCCACCATCAATGGTTTTGCCCACACACGCCTTAGCGGTACGGGCTGTGCCGATTTCGGTGATTTTCTTTTGATGCCTACCGTAGGTGAGCAGAAGGTGGAATATCTTGGGAAAGAGAGTCAGCAGCGTCCTTTCGCTTCTGCTTTTTCGCACAGGAACGAGTATGCCGAACCGGGATATTATTCGGTTTTCTTGGATACTTACGGTGTGAAAGCCGAGCTGACGGCTACTGAGCGTGCCGCCATGCACCGTTATACGTTTCCTGAAAGCAAGGAATCGGGTTTCATTCTGGATATGGACTATAATATTCAGCAGCAAACCAATCAGGCCATGGAGGTGGAGGCTGTCAATGATACCGTGCTTTGCGGATACAAGCGCAGTGCTTATTGGGCTTGGCAACAAGATCTTTATTTTTATGCTGTTTTCTCAAAGCCTTTTACCCATACTCTTTATACCGATACCATCGAGGAAGGCGGACAGCAGATTCCCGTCTGCAAAATGTTGCTCCGTTTTGATACGGCTGAAGATGAACAGGTAATGGTTCGTTTCTCCATCTCGTCTGTCGATGGTGAAGGAGCCAGGCAGAATCTGTTGGCTGAGTTGCCCGACTGGGATTTCGACAAGGTGCGTGCCGATGCCCGAAAGACTTGGAATGATTGTCTTTCAAAGATAGAGGTGAAAACGGAAGACCCCGACCAACTTGCCATTTTCTATACTGCCATGTATCATGCATTCTTGAGTCCGAACTTGTTTACCGATGTAGACGGGCGTTATTTGGGGATGGATTTAAAAGTGCACACCACCGATAAGGAAGATCCTGTTTACACCACTTTTTCTATTTGGGACACATTTCGTGCGTTGCATCCTTTGCTCACCATCATAGACCCTCATACCAACGAAAGCTATATCCGTTCATTGTTGAAGAAACAGCGTGAGGGAGGTGTTTTCCCGAAATGGGATTGTGCTGCCAACTACACGGGAACGATGATTGGCTATCATGCTGCCTCTATCATCACCGATGCATACGTGAAGGGCTATCGCGATTTCGATGTTCGCGAAGCCTACCAAGCCTGTCTCCGTACTGCCGAATACGACACGATCGGCATTGTCGGTCCGAAGTGGCTGGTTCCTTTTGTGATGCCCCGTGCCCGTTATTACAAGGATGCGCTGGGCTATATTCCTTGCGACCTCGAAAACGAATCGGTGGCAAAGGCATTGGAATATGCATACGATGATTGGTGTATATCCGTATTGGCAGATAGTTTGGGAGATGTGGAAACAAGAGATAAATATGCTCGTTTTGCCGGGGCATATAAGTCTTACTTCGACCCCGAAACCCGTTTTATGCGCGGGCGGGACAGTAAGGGGAAATGGCGTACTCCGTTCAATCCTCGTTCGTCTACCCATCGCAGTGACGATTATTGCGAAGGTACGGCTTGGCAGTGGACTTGGTTTGTGCCTCACGATGTACCCGGTCTGGTTGGCTTGATGGGAGGAGAGGAGGCTTTTGTCGGTAAGCTGGATTCCCTGTTCACTGTTTCTTCCGAGCTTGAAGGGGAGACGGTTTCGGCAGATATTTCCGGTCTTATCGGGCAATATGCTCACGGCAACGAGCCGAGTCATCACATCATCCATCTGTATAACTATGTCAATCGTCCGTGGCGGACACAGGAATTGGTAGACAGTGTGCTGCATAGTCAGTACCGCAATGCTCCCGACGGTCTTTCGGGCAATGAGGATTGTGGTCAGATGTCAGCCTGGTATATTCTGAATGCGATGGGTTTCTATCAGGTGTGTCCCGGTGAGCCGGTTTACTCCATTGGCCGTCCCTTGTTCGAGGAAGTGACCATTCACCTGCCCGGTCAAAAGGATTTTGTGATTCGCACGAAGAACAACTCAAAAGAAAACAAATATGTTCAGTCCATTCTGTTGAACGGGAAACCGCTTGAACAGCCTTTCTTCACGCACAGCGACCTGACGGCGGGGGGAGTGATGGAAATCAGTATGGGAGCCGAACCTTTTAAACCGTAAATAAACCAGGCAACACGATGATAAAGAAACTTTTCCTGTCAGTTGTATTCTTTTGCTTCACTTTATGGGTGCAGGCAAAGGACTATGCCGATTATGTGAGTCCGTTGGTGGGAACTCAGTCCTCTTTCGAACTTTCCACCGGCAATACTTATCCTGCGACTGCCCGTCCGTGGGGAATGAATTTTTGGACACCACAAACCGGAAAGATGGGTGACGGATGGCAATACGTCTATACGGCCAATAAGATTCGTGGCTTTAAGCAGACTCACCAGCCCAGTCCGTGGATTAACGATTACGGTCAGTTTTCTCTGATGCCCGTTACCGGGAAGCCGGAGTTTGATGAAGACAAGCGTGCCAGTTGGTTTTCCCATAAGGCCGAACTGTCGCGTCCTTATTATTATAAGGTGTATCTGGCGGAACATGATGTAGTGACCGAGCTTACACCGACCGAACGTGCGGTGATGTTTCGCTTCACTTTTCCTGAAAATGATTCATATATTGTGGTCGATGCTTTCGACTGTGGGTCGTCTATCAGGATTATTCCCGAAGAGAATAAGATTATAGGCTATACCACACGCAACAGTGGCGGCGTGCCCGATAACTTCAAGAACTATTTTGTCGTTGAGTTCGACAAGCCGTTTACTTATCGGGCCACCTTCTCCAATGATGAGAAGCCTAAAAGGAAAAAGGATGAGGTTTCCCTTTCTTTAAAGAGAGACGTCATGGAGCAGAATGCTTTTCACACAGGAGCCGTTATCGGCTTCAAGACCCGTAAAGGGGAAGTGGTGCATGCACGGGTCGCCTCTTCGTTTATCAGTCCCGAACAGGCGGAAGCGAATCTGTGCGAACTGGGTGCCGATGATTTCGATACGCTGGTGCGAAAAGGCAAGGATGCCTGGAACCGGGTGTTGGGCAAGATAGAGGTGGAAGGCGGAACAGACGAACAATATCGCACCTTCTATTCCTGTCTCTACCGTTCGTTGCTTTTTCCGCGTAAGTTTTATGAAATGGATGCGAAAGGACAGCCGATACATTACAGTCCTTATAATGGCAAGGTGCTGTCCGGTTATCTATATACCGATACCGGCTTTTGGGATACATTCCGCTGCCTGTTTCCATTGCTCAACCTGATGTATCCGTCCGTCAACAAGGAAATTCAGGAAGGTCTGATAAATACTTATAAAGAAAGCGGTTTCTTTCCCGAATGGGCGAGTCCGGGGCATCGCGGTTGTATGGTGGGTAATAACTCGGCCTCCGTTTTAGTGGATGCTTATATGAAAGGTGTGCGTGTGGAAGAGGTGGAAAGCTTGTATAAAGGGTTGCTGCACGGAACCGAAAATGTGCATCCCGAAGTATCCTCCACCGGGCGATTGGGCTATAAATACTATAACCGTTTGGGTTATATCCCATACGATGTGAACATCAACGAGAATGCTGCCCGCACACTGGAGTATGCATACGATGACTGGTGCATTTACCGTCTGGCAAAGGAATTGAAACGGCCGCAGGAAGAAATTACTCTCTTTGCCAAACGTGCCTTGAACTATAAGAATCTTTTCGACACCGAAAGTAAGCTGATGCGCGGCAAGAACCGGAACGGAGAATTCCAAAAACCGTTCTCTCCGTTGAAGTGGGGAGATGCATTTACCGAGGGAAACAGTTGGCATTATTCCTGGTCGGTTTTTCATGATCCGCAGGGGCTGATAAACCTGATGGGAGGTAAAGAAATGTTTGTCACGATGCTTGACTCGGTGTTTGCCGTTCCTCCTGTTTTCGATGACAGCTATTACGGGCAGGTGATTCACGAAATACGTGAGATGACGGTAATGAACATGGGGAACTATGCACACGGCAACCAACCCATTCAACACATGATTTACCTTTACGACTATGCCGGACAACCCTGGAAAGCGCAATATTGGTTGCGTGAAGTGATGAATCGTATGTATACTTCGGCTCCCGACGGATATTGCGGAGACGAGGACAATGGCCAGACTTCGGCTTGGTATGTGTTCTCGGCATTGGGCTTTTATCCGGTATGTCCCGGAACGGATGAATATGTTCTCGGTGCACCGCTTTTCCGCAAGGCAACCCTTCACTTTGAAAACGGCAACGACTGGGTACTCTCTGCTCCCGAAAATAGTGAAGTAAACCGTTATATCGACCAAATGCTGGTCAACGGCCGGGTCTATACGGCAAACTTTCTCAAGCATGGTGAGATGTTGAAGGGCGGTAAGGCAGAGTTTCGTATGTCTGCCCACCCCAACTTGCAGCGCGGAATACAGGAGGCGGATTTGCCTTATTCTTTTTCAGTAGATGGAGTGTGACAGATATATGATGGAAAGTGTTAGTCGTCATCATCCCAATCGTCATCGTCACGATCATGCCATTTGGGGTGTTTATGGCGTTTATGCTTTTTATAGTGTTTGTGATGATGTTTATTGTGATGATCGCAATAGGAACAATAATGTTCATGCCAACAGTTGCTATGATAATGAATCCTGTCATAGAACGGGTTATAATATGTTGAACCGGGTTTGATACCTATTTCTACCAGAATACGATTCCAGCCATATCGGTGATAACGTTTATAGTAATCACATACATCCCGCATGTGTTTGCCGGAAGTTCTGGCTATTTCAAGAGCCAAGCCAACATTTCCCCAATCGCTTCCACATCGCCTATAATAGTCATCCAATGAACGGTTGGACACATTATATTCTACACATAAACGCTTCCGGTAATCAGATAACTCTACAGAAGCGTATTTATTAGCTCTGCCTATAAACAGCGACAACCTATCCTGTGCGAACATGGAACAAGATATGGCAATGAATAATAACAGAATTTGAAATCGTCTCATAATGTTATAAAATTATTCGTTGAGTAAAATCATTAGAGCCACAAATATAGATATTAAATATACAACAAGCAATCTTTTCTTGGAACTTCAGCGTAAGATTTAATTATTGCTTAATAGAAGTTTTTAATTATCAGTAGGATACGAAATATTTTGTGTCTTGAGGTATGGCGTTTTGAATAATGGGTATGGTTTTTATTGATTATATATGGTATCTTTGCAATTTCAAAATGTTCGGTTATTTAAGGATATAAAAGAATATATCAGACAAATTATTGAGACAAGACAATATGCGCAGTTGGAATGTGTTTACACATTTATAATTCGACAGAGATAAGTTGATTGATTTTTATTTGTAAAACGAAGAAAAATATGAATTGGTTGTTATTGAATGCAGCTCCGGGCAGTAAGATTGAGCAAGCGTTGGAAAAGTTGGTAGATTTTGGAATGGATGCAGGTAAGGATATATTTGTTGCCATCCTGATATATTCCATTGGTCGTTTTATCATCAGGCAGATAAGTATATTAATTGCCAAAGTTCTTGAAAAAAGGAAGATAGAGGTTAGTGTGCAGACTTTTTTGAAGAGTCTGGTGAAAATTTTACTGAATATGGTACTTGCTTTTGCCATAATTAGCAAGTTGGGAGTTGAAACTACCAGCTTTGCTGCACTTTTGGCATCAGCCGGTGTAGCTGTAGGTATGGCGCTTTCCGGCAATCTTTCTAATTTTGCAGGTGGTTTGATTATACTTGTTTTTAAACCGTTCAAAGTGGGCGATTATATAGATGGTCCCGGAGTGAGCGGTACCATAAAGGAAATACAGATTTTCCACACCATACTTTCTACTCTTGACAATCGAATGATATATGTTCCCAATGGAATGCTTAGCGGAAACGCTGTGACTAATTATAGTAAACAGGAAATGCGTCGTGTTGAATGGGTATTTGGGGTAGAATATGGAGAAGATGTGAAAAGGGTCAGAGCTGTATTGCAACGTATTATCAATGCGGATAGCCGTATTTTGGATACTCCCGCTCCCATAATCGTTTTGGGGTCGTTAAGTGCAAGCAGTGTGGATATTACCGTTCGTGTCTGGGTAAAAAGTGCTGATTATTGGAGTGTTTTGTATGATATCAATGAAATTGTTTATACGACATTTAATGAAGAAGGCATCGGGTTCCCTTTCCCACAACTCACTGTACATCAGGCAAAAGATTAATAAGGTATAAATTTAACTTCTTAAATAAGTGATAATGAAAAAACTAATTTGTTTATTTACTATTTTGGCATTTCTTGGAGTAGCCAACAGTATGGCTCAAGGATTGCATTTTGGTTTAAAAGCCGGTGTGCTTGGTAATAAAGCAAATGTCAGCGGTATGCGTAATCAGTTTAAGGAAGAGAGTTTGACCGGATTCCAAGTAGGACCTATGTTGCAATATCAAACAGGGTTTCATGGCATTGCTTTGGATTTTTCTTTGTTGTATGTACAACGCGGAGTGAAGCTTACCAATACTTCTAATGGGCGTAGCACTGATATCAGAACACAAAGTATTGATATTCCTATAGAGCTGAAATGGGAAATGGGGATATCAGATGATTTTGATTTATTTTTGGGAGCAGGTCCTTCTTTCTCTTTTTTGGTGGATGAGGATAATTGGGGACGTAAACTGGCTCATATTGCTGTAGATGCGATAGATAAGGATCTTTCATCTATGGGGTGGCGCTCTACTGAAGTTGGATTGAACTTGGGAGGCGGTGTGAAGATTGTGAAGCATCTGATGGTAAGCTGTTACTATAATATAGGATTGACTCAGTCTGCCAAACATAATATAGGAGGTAATAAGCATGACGTCATAGACCAGATATTTGATGGTGATGTATTTGAAAGTAAAAATAGGTACTGGCAGTTATCACTTGCTTATGT